>ENA-OURV01001124-OURV01001124.1-human-gut-metagenome-genome-assembly--contig:-NODE-1124-length-21935-cov-3.828976_pt1 | contig 21935 bp, 17 predicted proteins | sample MGYA00242141_ERZ509072 | MGnify/ENA primary metagenome ERZ509072 (study PRJEB26280, sample SAMEA2338763) | human gut metagenome | biome: human gut; feature: human-associated habitat; material: faeces... | reverse complement strand
TAAAAACTAAGATCTTTAAAACTATCGACCGATAAACTGACTATAAACAATAAACAATAAACTAAATCAGCCAAAGCCAAAGCTAACGCTAAAGCTTAATTTATTAACAATTTGGGGGTGCCCAATTTTTGGGCTGAGATGATACCCTTTGAACCTGATCCGGGTAATTCCGGCGTAGGAAAGAGATGTCACAATAAAGTTGTATTATGCAGCTTTAACCCCCTGTAAAAAAAGTCTTAAAATGAAGAGAACATTTTTTTGCGGGGTATTTTTTTTCATGTTACCTCTGCTTTTGAGCCTTAGCAACACTATTAAGGCTCACAACACATCTATTCATTATTGCCTTCCCGATAAAAATCCGGTGATATCGGGCAATTACTATGCAGATATAGATACAATGTCTGTGCAACATTTGGATTCCATTGTAGTTACAGCAACGGGCGTAACAAAGAAGACCCCTGTGGCGTATACAACGGTTGGAAAGGAGAGATTGAGGGGAGAATCCGGAAATCATTCTATTCCAATGCTCCTCGCATTACAGCCATCTGTGGTTGCTACCACAGAGGCAGGTACAGGTTTTAGCTACAGCAAACTATCGGTAAGAGGCTCAGATGATTCAAGGGTAAATATAACTTTGGATAATATTGCCCTTAACGACCCGGAGAGCCAGCAGGTGTTCTGGGTTAATCTTCCATCATTGAATGCCTCGTTGCAATCCATTCAGATACAGCGCGGTTTGGGAACATCCATGAACGGACCGGCAGCATTTGGCGGAAGTATAAATATGCAGACCATAACACCATCATCCCAGCCATACGGACAGGCAGAGTTCTCATTGGGGTCTTACCAAAGTTATCAGACCATAATAGGCGCCGGAACAGGAAGAACATCAAGTGGTTTTTCATTTGATATGAGATATGCATACGGAAGTAGCCAAGGGTATATTAGAAATGGAAAGTCGAGATTGCATTCTCTTTACACAACTGTTGGGTATTTTAAAGGCAAGAACTCTGTGAAACTTACATATATATATGGTGACGAACGTACAGGAATTACATGGGAGGGTATCTCTCCGGAGCAGTATAAAGAGAACAGAAGGTATAACCCTGCCGGTGAATATTATGATGAAGCCGGGAATGCTCAATATTATGATAAAGAGACAGATGATTATGCAATGCATCATCTCCATCTTACATACATAAGGGAGTTTAATCTGCCGTTTGTATGGAAAACAACCTTTGCATTTGTGAAAGGGGACGGTTTTTACCAGAATTATAAGTATCAGAAAAGATTTGAGGAGTACGGCCTTAAACCACAGATAATGGATGAAGAGCTTCACCAAACGAGTGACTTTATTATCCGCCAGCAGATGGATAACAGCAACTATGTGGTAAACAGCATGCTAATGTATAACGGCAGTAAGCTTAGAGCCTCTGCCGGTGTAACGGTTAATATCTATGATGGAAACCATTTTGGAAATGTGCTTTGGTCTAAATACAACAACGACCTTAAACTTAAAGATTATGAGTGGTACAGAAACAATGGCAACAAAAAGGAGGCATCGTTCTTTGCCAGGGCAGAGGGTGATGTAAATGACTATATTACCCTTTTTGCAGATCTGCAGTACAGGTACATCCATTACAAAATGCACGGACCAGATTCAGATTTCGTTAACATGGAATACAATAAAGACTACAATTTCTTTAACCCCAAGGCCGGAATCAATCTTCAGGCATCGCCGCGCAGCAGATTCTACTTCTCATTTGGAATGGGGCATAAGGAGCCTACAAGAGGAGATCTTAAGGATCCTGTTAAGGCAGGTACAACCAACGCTATAAAGTCTGAGTGTATGTTTGATTATGAATTGGGATATAACTATGTGTCACCAAAATTCTCAGCTACTGCCAACCTCTATTTTATGGAGTATAAGGATCAGTTGGTGGCATCAGGCAAGCTGTCCGATGTAGGATATGTTATTAAGCAGAATATTCCCGACAGCTACCGCAGAGGTCTTGAGCTTTCTTTTGCCTACCGGCCTGCAACTTGGTTTAGGGTAGATGCTAATGCAACATTCTCCAGAAACAAGGCAAAGAATTTTACAGAATATATTAGCATATATGATGAAGACTATAATGTTGTAGGTCAGAAGGAGGTTTTTCATAAAACATCAAATCTTACCCTTTCTCCGGAATTTGTGGGGATGATGTTGCTGACATTTACACCATGCAAGAATACAACATTCAGCCTTAGCGGAAAATATATAGGGGAGCAGTACATGGATAATTCATCTGATGAGATAGCGAGAGTGCCAAGATATTTTGTCTCATCATTCAATGCCTCTCATACTTTTGAACTTAACGGCTCTGCCACAAGACTTAACCAGAAATATAATCCAACAATAAAGGTTTCATTTACAGTTGACAACCTGTTTAATAATAAATATTATTCATATGGTTGGATTTCAAAGTCTTATAATAGAGTAGGAGGGGTGGATACAATGGCTCCTTATATTGGCATATATGCTCAGGCGCCTATTAACTTTATGGCAAGGGTATCCTACAATTTTTAAATACACGGATATTGTTGAAAGTTTATAGTTTATAGACAGTGTTAGAGATAATAGAAAGAAAGTTAGAAGTTAAAAACTAAGATCTTTAAAACTATCGACCGATAAACTGACTATAAACAATAAACTAAATCAGCCAAAGCCAAAGCTAACGCTAAAGCCATTTAATAATATGTTGGAGATTTTTGGATTTGTAACAGGTCTTTTATATCTGTTTTTGGAGATAATGCAAAAGAAGATTATGTGGGTGGTTGGCGCCATATCGGGCGCCGCCTACATAATCATATTTATGAATCAAGGACTTTATGCAAATATGACTATACAGGTGTATTATCTGTTAGTCAGCGTATATGGTTGGTGTATGTGGGCAAAACTTAAAAAAAGAGAAAAAAAGAATGCCGCTGCAAGCTCGGATTTAAAAGCAAACAGAGAGGAAGATAGCGGAGAGAGAATCTGCTATAAGCATGCAGACAGAAAAACTTTGGCATGGAGTGTTCTGCTTGTTTTAATTTTGTCTGCCGTACTTTTTTTCTTTCTTAAATTTTTTGACAAAGACCCTATGCCCCTGTTGGATTCGGCTACATTCTCATTAAGCATAATAGCAACCTGGTGGCTGAGCAGATGTATAATTGATCAGTGGATTGTGTGGGTATTTACGGATGTGGCAATTGCCATTATATGTTTTAACAGCGGGCTTGTTTTGTCGGGAATATTATACATAATCTACTCTGTTTTTGCTGCGTGCGGCTATCTTTACTGGAAAAAGGTTGGCGTCAAGCTGTAGAAAGGTTGTAAAAAAAATCAAACATCTTCCTTATCTTGTATTTTTTAGTAACTTTGCGCGGTCATATTAAAAACGTTACTAAAATGATATTGATAGCCGACAGCGGATCCACTAAGGTGGATTGGAAAGCAATTAAGTGTAATGGTGAGGTTGTGTCTGCGAGTACAGAGGGGCTGAATCCTGTTTTTGTTTCTAAGGAATTTATTGTCAATGTTTTAAAGGAGAAACTCATACCTGTGATAGGTGATGACGTTAAGGAGGTCTATTTCTACGGAGCAGGTGTTGTTTCTCCGGAGCATATAAAAACAATAGGTGATGCAATGGGGGAGGCGTTTCCTGGCTCTGTATGTTATGCTGCGTCTGATCTGCTTGCTGCTGCGCGGGCATTATGCGGCCATAATCCCGGTATTGCATGTATAATGGGTACAGGTGGAAATACCTGCTTTTATGATGGTGAGAATATTGTCAAAAACATAAAGGCAGGGGGCTTTATTCTTGGAGATGAGGGAAGTGGCGGAAATCTGGGCAAAAGACTTGTTTCCGATTTCATTAAGGGACTGCTGCCAAAACATATTGAGGCTGAGTTTGTAAAGAGATACGATTTAGACTATATGAAAATTGTGGACAAGGTGTATAAACAGCCTATGCCTAATCGTTTTCTTGCCTCTTTTTGTCCGTTCATAAATGAGTTTAGGAATGATCCGCATATGAAAAGTATTGTAATGGATTGTTATAAGGATTTCTTTGAAAGGAATATTTCGCATTACGATTACAAGCAGTATCCGGTAAATCTTGTGGGTTCTGTGGCGCACTATTTTTCTGATTATCTTAATGAAGCCGCAGATAAGTTTGGTGCAAGGATAGGGAAGATATTAAAGTCTCCTATAGACGGTCTTGTGGAGTATCATAAAGCCATGAATTGATTTAACTATAATATTACAAAATACGATGAAGATAACCGAACAGTCATCAAACTATTCCAATTTGGACAAAATGTCCGTTAGGGAACTGTTGGAAGGGATGAACAACGAGGACAAGAATGTCCCATATGCAATAGAGAAATGCATACCTCAGATTGAAAAGCTTGTTGAGGGTATTGTTGAGAGAATGAAGAGGGGCGGAAGATTGTTTTACTTGGGAGCCGGTACCAGCGGCCGCCTTGGCATTTTGGATGCTTCTGAGATACCTCCTACATATGGTGCCCCTTTTAACCTTATAATTGGTCTCATAGCAGGTGGGGATACTGCAATAAGAAAGGCTGTAGAGAATGCAGAGGATGATTTAGAGGGTGGTTGGAGAGACCTGCAACCGTTTAATCCAACAGCCAATGACGTTGTTGTGGGTATTGCCGCTTCCGGTACAACACCATACGTTATAGGTGTCTGCAGAGAGGCAAGAAAGCATGGAATGCTAACAGGGTGCATTACCTGTAATCCGGATGCTCCTGTTACAAAAGAGGTTGATATTCCAATAGTTGCTGTTGTGGGTCCCGAGTTTGTTACCGGCAGTACTCGAATGAAATCTGGTACAGCACAGAAGCTTATCCTTAATATGATCTCTACCTCTACAATGGTTAGAATGGGGCATGTAAAGGGTAATAAGATGGTGGATATGCAGCTCTCCAATGCTAAGTTGGTAGATAGAGGTACAAGGATGATTATGGATGAGGCAAAGATAGAGGATTACGAGTTTGCCAAGAAACTCCTTTTGGAGCACGGCTCTGTAAGGAAAGCTGTAGACTATTATAACTCAACAAAGTAAATAAAATTTGAGAGACAACAACTATTCATCCAAGCTTTTGGAGGATGCCGTTGATGAATTTGCATCGTTGCCGGGTGTTGGCCGTAAGACGGCTCTACGCTTGGCCTTGCATCTTTTAAAACAACCTGTAGAGAAGGTCAACCGCTTTTCTAATACCTTTACTCGGCTCAGAAATGAGGTAAAGTATTGTAGTGAATGCAATATGATTTCAGATAGTACAGTCTGTCCTGTCTGTTCCAATCCAAAGAGAGATAGAGCAGTGGTGTGTGTGGTTGAGAGTATACGGGATGTCTTAAGTTTGGAAAATACCCGGCAGTTCAATGGGCTTTACCATGTCTTGGGCGGAATCATATCACCTATGGATGGGATAGGGCCAAGTGACCTTACCATAGACAGGCTTGTTGAAAGAGTTGGTGAGGGAGAGATAAGGGAGGTGGTGCTGGCTCTCAATACCGGCATGGAGGGGGAAACTACCTCTTTCTATATTTTTAAGAGGTTGGCTCAGTTCGATATAAAAATTACAACTATAGCTCGAGGCGTTGGCTTTGGAGATGATTTGGAGTATACAGACGAGCTTACACTCGGTAAATCCATACAGAACAGGCAGCCCTTTAAAATTTAATAAAACACAATCTAATAAACATAACAACAGATGAATGCAACTGTACTTTTAATCACCTTTCTGCTCTATACCTTGTTACTTTTCGGTATAGCGTTCATTACATCTCGAAAGGCAGACAATCAGTCATATTTCACAGGTAATAAAAAATCCAACTGGTTTTTAGTTGCCTATGGAATGATTGGAGCGTCGCTGTCCGGAGTATCTTTTATGTCTGTTCCGGGCAATGTCTACAATGAGAAATTTTTCTATCTCCCAATGTTGTTGGGTATGATAATAGGTTACGCAATTATTGCACTTCTATTGCTCCCGCTCTATTACAAGATGAATCTTACATCCATTTACACATATCTGGATAACAGATTTGGTAATTACAGTTATAAAACAGGAGCATCCTTTTTTATAGTATCGCGTCTTCTTGGAGCTACTGTAAGAACCTTCCTTGTGATTTTTGTCCTGTACAATTTTGTGCTTAAAGAGATTGGAATACCGTTTTGGGTTGCTGCCGCAGTTTTTGTAATATTGGCGATTCTGTACACAATGAAGGGTGGTGTAAAGACCATTATCTGGACAGATACCATTCAGACAACATTTATGATTGTTGCAGTTGTTGTCTCTGTTTTCTTTATATGCAAAGAGATGGGGTGGAGCTTTACAGATATGTTTGTAAATGTTCATAGTAGCGAATACTCAAAGGTGTTTGACACAGATCCATCTACTGCAACAAACTGGATGAAGAGATTCCTTAGCGGTGTCCTCATACCTGTTGCAATGACCGGTTTGGATCAGGCGATGATGCAGAAATCTTTGAGTTGTAAAAATATAAGAGAGGCTCAGAAGAATGTGTTTACATCTGTGATCATGATGATACCTATGAATCTTCTGTTCCTTATTCTTGGAGCCGTCTTAGCCATATATATCCAGCAGCATGGCGGATTGTTGGAGGGGATCACCTCTGTTGCAGGAAAGGTTGAGGCAGACAAGATCTTCCCTACTGTTGCGTTCAGCCTTAAACCTGTAGTTGGTGTCATATTCTTTGTGGGGCTTATCTCTGCAGCGTATCCAACGTGTGCAAACGCTCTAACATCCCTTACAACATCAACCTGTATAGATATTGTTGGTATGGACAAGAGAAAAGAGTGGGATGACAAGAAAAAGGAGAGTGTACGTAAAACAGTGCTTTTGATTATGGCTGTACTCTTCGTGGTACTTATCATGTTCTTTAATATGGTTAAGAATGATGCTGTAATCAATATGGTTTACCAGATTGCCGCATATACATACGGACCTCTTTTAGGTCTCTTCCTTTTTGGTATGTTTACCAAGATAAAAGTTGTAGACAAAGCTGTCCCTGTTGTGTGTATTGCTGCACCTGTCATCTGTTTCATCCTTGAGAAATTCGTATTCAGCTTTGGTTTCTCTTTGATAGCAGTCTGTGCTCTGCTTACATTTGTGGGACTGTTGCTATTTAGAAAATCTGCTGCAGTAAAATAAGAGATATATCCTCTAAATTATTCTCTTAATCTTAGGTAACTTATTTTTTTCTTGTTACTATAATATGAGGGTGAACAATTTCTTTTTGGTCACCCTCTTTTGGTCTTTATATTATTGGTTAATGACATATTTAGAACTGGTACTTTTGGCTGTAGGTCTTTGCTTTGATACATTTGCTGTCTCCATAAGCGGGGGAATGCAGACTCCACAAATGATATCCTTCCAAAGGGTAAAAGTTATCTCTGTCTTTGGAATACTCCAGGCTATGTTTCTCTTTGCCGGTTGGGCAGCCGGAACATTCTTTGCCTCCTTCATAAATGAGTGGGACCATTGGATTGCCTTTGTAATACTGCTCTATCTTGGTGTTAAAATGGTATATGAGGGGGCACTCCATAAAGAGGATGATGATGAACAGACGGCAGATTTCCTTAAATTGAAAAGGCTCGTAATGCTTGCTGTTGCAACAAGTATAGATGCCGTAGCTGTTGGCGTTTCACTTGCATTTATGATGCTTCCTGCGCTAAAGATTTGTTTTGCTGTTTTATCAACTGCAGCCATAACTGCACTGGCGTCATACATAGGTGTAAAATGGGGGCAGGCACTTGGTACCAAGATTGGAAAAAAGGCAGAGATAGCCGGTAGTGTGATTTTGGTGGCGATTGGTATTAAGATTCTTGTAGAGCATCTCTGTTTTTAGAGTATTTTTTATAACTTTGCACAGCGTTGTGCGCGTGTCCCTGAATAATTAACAAAGGAGGTGGCTTATGATAGAGATTTTCTATAAACAGAAAGGACAGATTCAGACCTCGTCTAATCTTTTGGATCTCGACGAATTGGGATTTGATGATGTACTTTGGGTAGATCTGTTTGAACCCACGGGCGAGGAAAAAAGAGGTGTAGAGGCATTTCTCGATACAACTTTGCAGAGCAGGGCCACGGCAGAGGAGATTGAGTCATCATCGAGATATTCAGAGACAGACACAACCATATTTGCCAATACAAACTTTCTTATTCCGGGTCCCGACAACTACTCTATGGAGGCTGTTTCGTTTATCCTATCGGAGGGTATTCTCGTTACAATAAGACAGGTGCCGTTGCGTACTTTTACAGATCTGCAAAGAAGATTGGGGAATATGAGCAAGCTCTTCCCAACCGGATATCATATTCTTGTTGCAATATTGGAGAACAGAATAGATCTGGATGCAGATATGATTGAGCTGATGGCAAAGGAGATTGCACAGTTTAGTAAGAGAGTAAGTTTGGGAGAGAATGTAAATGAGGACTTTCTGTTGGATATTAACCAGTTGCAGGAGAACACAATGATTGTAAGAGAGAATATTGTAGATAAGCAGCGAATGATCTCCTCTATACTTAAATCAGACAAGTTCCCGCGTGATGTACATGCAAAGCTAAACGTAATAATAAAAGATATAGGCTCGTTGCTTAACCATACAAATTTTAGCTTTGAAAGGCTTGAATATCTGCAGAATACAGTTTTAGGTCTAATTAACTTGGACCAGAACAAAATAATGAAGGTGCTTACCTTTGTATCACTGCTTTTTATGCCGCCTACACTTATATCCGGAATCTTTGGAATGAATGTAAAGTTGCCGCTGTTAGACAGTAATTGGGATTTTGTATTGGTAATAGCGGTTATGTTGCTCTCTGTATTTGCTGCATCCTTTGTATTTAAGAAGAGAAAGATGATGAACTGATATGTGGCTTTGGCGTTAGCTTTGGGAGTTCTGCTACCTCCACTTAATGAAATTTATCCCAATGCCAATATCTTGGCGTCAATAATGTCTGCCGGTATTATTGTGGGCACATTGATTTTTGGGCCTGTAATGGACAAGTTTGGATATAAATTGTTGCTTATATCCGGTGCTGCGGTACTTTTTTCAATAATGGCAATTATACCTCTTTCCCTATAGCAATTCTCTTTAATCTTATTGTTGTGCTGATAGTTGCTCCATTAGCCATAAGAAGTCTGAGAAAGAATCATAGAGAAGGCATGTAGTAGATCAACAGGTCTTTAAGAAGTTTTGCAGTTTTTGGTGAAAATACCTGTTTCCCCGCATATTTCCCGTTGTTGTCTATGGTAAACAGGAATTTCTCCAAATCTTTTGCAGTTGTGGTAATATTCCCGTTCTTGTCTACAGCACTGTTATTCATCTCTATCAATTCAAACAGATTGTCTGCCTCATCTTTAATAGTGTCATCTGCACTTTTATAATACTTGTCAATAATACACCTTAGGTAGTAAATGTTGGCATTGCTAAAGACAGGTTCTGTTTGCTGCTCAATATCTAACTTACTTACATTGCCGCTGTCTATGAATTTTAAGTCATTTACGTTAGGCAGTCCGCTTCTGTGAGACATTAGATCCAACAAGAGAATCTTTGCATGATCTCTGTTTATTACTGCGTAGTTGTTATGAGACTTGTTAGATTCGGAATCTTCTGTATTCGTTAAAATATGCCCCAACTCAGTAAAAACAGAGAACTCGTTATTATCAATCAGCTTCCCGACAAGTGGCAATATGGTAATTAAAGCCGATCTGTCTTTCAGCATTAATGGAGCTGTATATGTTACAGGCTCCGTATTGTGGTAGAATCGGTATGCAGGTCTTGTTTTATCCGAAAGAATAACAGATTCCCCCGCATTTAGGTTGCCTGTGCTTACTGGTAGGACACCAACCGTTGGTATTGCCCCAAAAATAGATTCTACAGTTGCAAGATTGTTTGCGTCTATGGATTACCAACAATAAAAGAATTAAAGTTGTCTGCATTGCAAATCTTTGAGTATGCGTATGGAGAACCCATATAAGCTGCAACGGATGGCTGCTCTGCGGCCCATTTTGTTATTAAATCAAACTGTTTGGAGTCTATTCCGTAATTTTTGTATGGCCTGCTGTCTGTATTGTTAAAGGCAAATATTACAATATCCTTTTGCCCCATAGCATTTTTGGCAGCTGCAACATCCTCTACCGTTGCCTTTGAATCCAAAAGAGCCGAATCTGCGGCAACGTAGTGTTGTACAAAGTTGTTGAACATGCTGTTTTTCTCCTTGTTTCCAAAAGCTACTACCCCAACTTTTTTACCTTTAAGATTGCCAAGCGGCAGCAGATTGTCTCTGTTTGTGAGAAGTGTTACACTTTTCTCCCCAATCTCCTTTATAAGGTCTTCATTGTGTTTGCTCTGCATCTTTTCTGTAAGTTTGTATCTGCTTACAAACGGCCTGTAGCTCTTTTCAAACATCCCGCATCTTGCCTTTAGCATAAGCATTTTAAGAACCTTACCATCTAATTCCTCTTCACTTAACTCACCCTTTTTCATGGCGTTGGATATAAGATCCAAAGTATTCTCTACATCCTCAGGCATAAGAAGAATATCTACACCTGCCTTATATGCCTCTAATGCAACGTGTGCCTGATCCAACCCCGATGCCTTTGCCACACCATCCATTCCAAGAGCATCTGTGCAGATAATTCCGTCGTAGCCGTATTCGTTTCTAAGAAGATCTGTAACGATTCTGCGCGATATAGAGGAGATGGTGCCTGTCTCATCCAAAGCCTTAACCTCCAAATGACCAACCATGACCATATCCACGCCATTTGCAATAAGCTGTCTGAAAGGGTATAGTTCAAGACTGTCTAATCTGCTCTTTGTAAAGTTAAGTACCGGCAGCCCTTTATGAGAGTCTACATCTGTATCCCCATGCCCCGGAAAATGCTTTGCAGAACCTGCAACGTTCATGGAGGCCATCCCTTTGCTTAGTGCAATGCCATATTTGGCCACCTTCTCCCTGTCTTCTCCAAAAGAACGTGTGTTTATTACCGGATTATTTATATTGTTGTTTATATCTATGTCCGGTGCAAAATCTACATGAATATTAAGTTTGTTACACTCCTCTCCAAAAGCCTTCCCAACTTCATATACAAGAGAATCTGAGCTTAATGCACCTAACTGCATCTGGCGTGGAAATACCGGTATCTCGTCAAACCTCATGGAGAGACCCCACTCGCCGTCTATGGTAACAAGCAGGGGCGTCTTTGCCATTGCATGGAACTCATTAAGCCTTTTTATTGCACCATCTAACGGGTCGTTCATGATTATCACACCTCCAAGGCCTTCATCCTTAATGAGGCGGTTTTGCAGATTTTTCACCCTCTGCGAATCGTTGACTTGGTATGCGATAATTATTATCTGCGCAATCTTCTCTCTAATGGAGAGCGTTCTAAGAACAGAATCTGCCTGATGGCGAATCTTTGGATTATCTCTGTAATCTACATTTTTTTTGTCGGGAAGCAGATTATTATCTGCATGGGTATATGTTGTGGCAGCGGTTACGAATAATAACGACACACCCGCTATTGCCAATAGTCTCTTTAAGTATCTCATAACGGGTGCAAATTTACAACAATTATGAGTGTTTTATTATCTGCTTTATCTGTTAATGAACAATCGTTCAAAAAAAGAGGGCGTACCAAACTTATTTGTTTGATACACCCTCAACTGAAGTATTTTAGTAATCCTTAAAGAATAACTTGGTAATCTTTAATTGTCTTTTCGGTCTATATTCCTTTTCTCAAAAATACTGCTAAATCTTTACCAACTTATTTTTTAACGCTTACTTAATGGTAAACAAAAGTATGCCTATTTGATTCCTAACTTTTTCTTTATCTCTTTAGGAATAGCATTCTTATGTAAAATTATTGCAATTGTTTTACCTTTTACATAGTTCTCAGACATATAGTGGTATCCTTCATAAATGCCTCTCTCTGTTCCCCAAGAGTTTTTGGTTTTGTAATATTTAACCCCCTCCTGGTCTTTTGCTATACCGGTAATATGCTCAAGGTGGTCATCTGTAGTTGTAAAATCCTCAAACATCTTCTGTCTTAGAGCTTGGTCTACATCTGTCTCAACATAGCGTTCTTTAATGGATTTGGTACCTTTGATATCTGCATCTGTCATAAGAGCTATACCTTTGGCAAAATCGTAAGATCTTTCACTTACATCACCATCCCAAGCAACTGTGTAACCGTTGTTAATGGCATAGTCCAAAGTCTCCATAAGCTCATTAAGAGGAAGATTGTAGAATAGTTCATGATCAAAGTTATCCGGAATCTCCAATGGAACTCTCTCATAGAACGGATGATGTGTAAAACTGGTTATCTCTACATAATCATCTGCATTAAGCCCAAGTTTTTTATAGAATGACTGAGGCGTATACTCCTTACCCTCATATTTGAAAGAAGCAGGAAGTTCACCCAAAAATGCGTCAAGAATACCTTTCTTCAATGCCTCCGGCATCCTCTTCTTTGCCTCAACGGCCAATTTGCTGTTCCCATTTACGTATGATTGTAAAGCTGTATGGTTATGCTTTCCCGAACCGCCGTCAACACCAGGGTAAACAACATCAGGCATCAAACCATATTTGCCCATTGCTTTAAGAAACATGTGAGAAACAGCGCCCGGGCCCAAATTACCATTTCCTCTGCGGAGATAGTTGTCATCCATTCTCTCTTCGTACACCTTTCTTACAATGTACATTTCGGAAAGATCATACTCACCTTTCCCCATTCTAAGGAGTTCAGACTCCATTAACGATGTTGTTGCAAAGCACCAGCATGTGCCGGTTCTTGCCTGATTCTTTACAGGTGTTGCAGGGTTCTCCTTTACAACGGTAAATTTATACTCATACTGAGCATTAGCAACTCCTCCAAAAAGGAACAAGGCTGCTAAAGTTAAAACTATCTTTCTCATATTTAAGTTATTAAAGATTATAGACAAAGTTTGGCTCGTATCTCTGAAGGGATAGCATTCTTGTTAATAAGTATATTCATTGTCTTGTACTTAACATAAGGCACTGAAACATACCAGATTCCTTTATATTTTCCGCTTGGGCCCCAAGAGTTCTTTACTATATAGTATTTAGTACCGTTCTGGTCTTTTGCAATACCGTAAACGTGCATTCCGTGGTCATCTGTAGTTGTGCCCTCATCAAATGCAACCTGTCTCATCTCCTGGGTAATCTCCAACTCTTTGCCCGGAGCATTCTGGTTGTACATTGCAGCCTCTTTATCCTCCTTGGAAACACCAATCCATTTCTCCTGGTCTGAACCTGCAGATTTCATTGCCGCTGCAACATCCGGAACAACACCAAGTCCGTTTCTTGTAAAGCCTTTCTCGCTCACATCGGCACCCCATGCAAATGTGTAACCGTTGTTGATTGCATAGTCCATAACCTGCTCAAGTTCATCCATAGGGAGGTTGTATGACTGAGACCAACGCCAGTTGTCGGGAACTTCAATAACAAAAGACTCATAGAAAGGATGGTGAGTAAAACTTGTAAGTGACACATAATCATCTAAGTTAAGGCCAAGGCTCTCTTCATATGACTTAGGGGTATACTCCTTTCCGTTAACTGTAAACTTCTGAGGAACATCACCAAGATAAGCAGAAAGGATACCCTCAAAACCTCTCTTCCAAGCAGTTGAAAGAGTACGCATAGGTTTCTTTGCAACAGCCTCTACGTATGCCTTAAGCACTGCATCCAACTCTGCATGTCTGTGTACTTTTTGGCCGTAGTTAAGACCAAGCATCTCATTCTCAGGCACTATACCATAATTTTTAAATACGGTAACAACATCGCCAAAGTCCGAACCACCGGCAAAGTTAAGATTGCCATCCAATCTTACATACTTCTCTGCCTTGTCTGAATAAGCCCTTGAAACTATAAACATCTCGGAAAGATTAAGGGTAGTGTCCGCCTTTCCTGCTTTGATTGCCTCACTCTCAAGGAACGATATGGTTGAGAATGCCCAGCATGTACCGGAACTGCTCTGGTTCTTGATAGGAGTAACAGGGTTTGCCTTTACGGTTGTAAAGATATAACCCTCAGGTTTAACCTCGGCTTTCTTGGCTTTTTTCTGTGCAAAAGCACCAGGAGCCATCATCATGGCTGCCATTAAAAGAACTAATGTTTTTTTCATTATCATCTATAGTTTAAAATTAATTTAGTTTAGTCCTATTCTCTTCCCGACAATTATGGAATATCCATAAACTTGTGAGTCTGCAGCGAAACCCTCCACTGCGGATGCTCCTTTACATAATTAACTATCAGCGGCATTATCTCTCCCATCCTTCCCCATTCCGGCTGCAGATAGAGCAGGCAGTCATTGCCAACCATTGCCGCATTCTCCTCCGCCCACGAAAAATCGCAAGGAAGCGAAACAACCACCTTCAGCTCATTGGCAACCTTAAGATTCTCCTTAAGCGGCGCAGCCCTCCTTTTGGGAGATATGCAGATCCAGTCTATTCTTCCCGACAAAGGTTCGGACCCCGATGTCTCTACATATATTCTTATCCTATTCTCTTTAAGTAGCTTTGTAAGGGGCCCTAAGGGATATTTGAGAGGCTCGCCTCCCGTTATTACAACGGCAGGAGCAGCTGCATTAAGGACACCCGCCACAATCTCCCCTATGGGAACTACAGGAAATTTTGTCGCATTCCATGTATTTTTGGCGTCACACCACGGGCAGTGGATATCACACCCCGCAAGTCTTATGAAATATGTTGCCTCACCTGTATGGCGCCCCTCCCCCTGAATTGTGTAGAAACACTCCACCACAGGCAGAAAATTTCCATTTTTAAGAGTCTCACTATTGTATACAATATCCTGCATTGTCAAACTATCAAAACACAGGGCTAATATACCCTGCCACATAATCGTTAAGGACAAATATAGAGTTTATTTTTCTCTTAAAAAAATAATTCAACGGCTGTCACGAAGTAAGTTTTTATTGCAGATTCATGACAGTATGTCACTAAAGAATCATTTGGTAAGTCTTTTGTTATACTCTAAGCCAAATAAAAAGAAAAAAGGAGAAAATAATATATGACAAACAACGATCAATCAAGTCAAAAAGCATTGGATCTTTACTCTACAAATTTGGTAGAGCTTGCCAAAAAGGGCAAGTTGGATCCGGTAATAGGAAGGGACGAGGAGATTAGGCGTGTGCTTCAGATTCTAAGCAGAAGAACCAAAAACAACCCTATATTGGTTGGCGAGCCGGGAGTTGGTAAGACAGCCATAGCTGAGGGTATTGCCCAAAGGATTGTTCACGGAGACGTAGCAGAGAATCTTAAGGACAAATTAATCTATTCGCTCGATATGGGTGCGCTTATAGCAGGCGCAAAATATCAGGGAGAATTTGAGGAGAGACTTAAATCTGTAGTTAAGGAGGTAATAGACAGCCAAGGTGAGATTATCCTGTATATAGATGAGATTCACACACTTGTTGGAGCAGGAAAGAGCAGCGGCGCAATGGATGCAGCAAACATTCTTAAACCTGCACTTGCAAGGGGCGAATTGAGGACAATAGGCTCTACCACATTGGACGAGTATCAGAAATACTTTGAGCAGGATAAGGCTCTTGAGAGAAGATTCCAGATGGTTATGGTAGATGAGCCGTCACCTGCAGAGAGCATCTCAATCCTTAGAGGACTTAAGGAGAAATATGAAAATCACCACAAAGTTCGTATCGAGGATGATGCAATCATAGCAGCGGTAGACCTTTCAAACAGATATATTTCCAATCGTTTTCTTCCCGACAAAGCCATAGACCTTGTGGATGAGGCCGCATCTAAACTGAGGTTGGAGATGAACTCCGTTCCTGAGAAGATAGATGAGATGAACCGTAAGGTAAAACAGCTGGAGATAGAGAGAGAGGCCATTAAGAGAGAGGGAAAATCCCCTAAATTGGATGACATCAACTCTCAGTTGGAGCAGCTGAGGGCAGAGAAGAAGGTTGCAGATGCCCAGTGGAAAGAGGAGAAAGATCTGCTCAACTCCATATCAAAGAAAAGGCAGGAGATAGATGACCTTAAGACAGATGCAGACATAGCAGAGCGAAACGGAGACTATGCAAAGGTTGCAGAGATAAGATATGGTAAGATTGGCGGGCTGCAGGAGGAGATAAAAGCATTGGAGAAGAAGAAGGCAGAAAACCCTAATCCGCTCATCAATGAGGAGGTTACACCGGAGGATATTGCAGAGGTTGTGGCAAAATGGACCGGCATACCTGTAAAACGTATGCTCCAGAGCGAAAAAGATAAGCTACTTCACCTTGAAGAGGAGTTGCATAAGAGGGTCATAGGACAGGATGAGGCTATTAAGGCTGTGGCAGATGCGGTACGTAGGTCGCGTGCAGGGTTGCAGAACGAGAAGAGACCTATAGGTTCGTTCCTGTTCCTTGGTACCACAGGTGTAGGTAAGACAGAGTTGGCAAAGGCGCTTGCAGAGTTCCTGTTTAACGACGAAAACCTTATGACAAGAATAGATATGTCTGAGTATCAAGAGAGTTTTGCAGTCACAAGACTTATTGGTGCGCCTCCGGGATATGTAGGATATGACGAGGGCGGCCAGCTTACAGAGGCTGTAAGAAGGAAACCTTACTCTGTAGTTCTGTTCGATGAGATAGAGAAGGCTCACCCCGATGTATTCAATATCTTGCTGCAGGTACTCGATGACGGACGTCTTACAGACGGCAAGGGTAGAACGGTAAACTTTAAGAACACCATCCTTATCATGACAAGCAATGTTGGTGCGGATATTATCCAAAGCTACATGAACAAGATAAACGATGTCAACAAATCTCAGGCTCTTGCAGATTGCAAGAATGCAGTTTTGGAGGTTCTTAAGAGAAGTGTAAGGCCTGAATTCCTTAACCGTATAGATGAGGTTATAATGTTCCAACCTCTGAGCGAGAAGGATATTAAAGATATTCTTATGCTTCAGATCCATCAGATTAAGGATCTGCTTGCGGAGAAGGAGATACAGATAGACTTTACAGAACCTGCCCTCAACTATCTTGCTTCCAAAGGCTTTGATATAGCCTACGGCGCAAGGCCAATAAAGAGGCTACTCCAGAAAGAGCTTATAAACGAACTTGCAACCAAGATTATAGCAGGCGAGATAACCAAAGAGCATGCAATAACAGTAGATTACAACAACGGAAAGTTGGAATTTCTTAATAGGTAATACACCTGTAACAGAACTCCACAAATAAAAGGGGGGAGTGTATCAAATGAAAAAATTTGGTACACCCTCTTTTTTTGTATTAAAGCATTGTTATGTAGTAATCTTTGTTGGCCGCTCTTGAGGCCACTATCTTCCGTCTTTTCATAAGAAGTTTAAGATATTTATTTGAGTCGGTCTATGCTAATTTGTTATCACTTAATTTGTTTAATTTAATTTTTTTTATTAGTATTGCAACTATATATTAAATATCTATAAGTAAAATTCATTATTATGAGAAGATTTTTTAGATTATCAATTTTTGCTGCTTTATTCCTTTCTATCGCAGGTTTAATAACTGCGGCGTCTGTAGTCAAATGCCCACATTGTGGTAAAGATGCTCGTCCTTTGACATGTCCTGTGTGTGGTTATGTAGTTGAAGAACACGTTCATGTTGCTGCTACAGGTAATAACGAGGAGGGTGAAACCGTGTATTATAATTTGGTAAGGGGTGTATGTCCAAGTTGTGATAATGTGTGGTATGAGGAGGTTAATTAGTTTGATGTGTAATTATAATTCCATATGTTGAGCGGAAGATGGCGTAGCTTTTTCTTTATGCGAGTATATTTTACATTCCTTTTATTATTGATTTGTAGGGGAATGATCTCTGCCCAAAGTAGTTACATGGTCTTTGGAAAGGTTTTTGATGAAAATCATAATCCAATAGAGTTTGCGTCTGTCGTACTATTAGATAAAACAACAAATAAACAAGTTGAAGGTACAACAACAAAAGCCGATGGCTCTTATTATTTGTTAAAAGCAAAAGGTGGAAAATATGCGATAGAAGTATCAATAGTAGGGTATGAAAAATATACTTGCGATTTAACCATAGAAAATAATACCAAATTTAAGGATATCATTTTAAAAGAGGATATAACTACGTTAAAGGAGGCTAAGGTAGTTGCCAATATGGTGGACTACAATATGAACGGCTATGAGTTTAAGTTAGGAAATGTGGCAGCACTAAAAGGGAAGGATCTCACAGACGTTCTCAAAACGGCTCCGGGTATAATGATTCATGATGATGTTACACTTTACGGTAGACGTGTTTCCAATATCTACATAGATAAAAGAAGAGTGAAAATGAGTGATGAAGAATTGGTAACATATCTAAGATCTTTTAGAGGGGAGGATTTATATAAGATAGAGGTGATATCAAATCCGGATGTATCGGAAAGATACGGCGGTATTTCTATAAAGATAACAACCAAGAAATATTCTGGAGGATTTGTCTCTGCTTCGGTGAGCACTGTGGGAAGCAAAAACCATATTTCTGCCACTCCGTCGGCAAATTTAAATTACAGAAAAGATAAATTTTTGTTATACACAAATCTTACTTATACGACAGTGAGAAGTAAGATTAAACAGACAATAGAAAACTATTGGGAAGAGAGAGATAGTACAGTAATTAATTATACCACAGACGAGACAAGGCTTCCGCTTTCCATTTACGGAATTTTTGGAATTGGATATGATGTCTCAAAGAATGATTATTTTTCAGCAGAGGTGTCGTATAGAAATTTGAATAGAAAAAATTATAGAAATACTTCTGTTGAATACACGAATACGGGGATTTTGTTAGATGAGAGTTACAGGAATTTTAAGATGGATAGCAAGAGTCCTACGGTCTCTTTAATGTATACTCATAAATTTAAAGATGCATCAGAATTGAAAATAACGGGAGATTATGTAGGTGTATATAAAAAAGATGATATTGCCAACACCATTTTTCAAGATGAGAGAGGGGGAGAGACTTGGGATATTACTCATACGGAGAATAATACAAGTACATTTGTAGGTTATGCAAATTTTCATAAAAAAATAAAAAATAAGCACCAGTTTAATGCAGGCATGCGGTATTCATATATAAATAATGAAGCTGTAAACAATGAGTCGTCCTTTGAGTATACTGAGAATGAAATAATACCGTTTTCATCGTACACGTTTAATCTTAAGAAGTTTGGCTTTAATATTGGTGCTCAGGCCAAATGGGCAGATATAGATGGTAATAGCTATTTGGATTTTGTCCCTAATGTGTCTGCCAATTATTATATTAACCCTAAAAGAGGCCATGTCTTAGGCCTTTTTTATAGTCATGGTGTTAAACGGCCTATGATATCGCAACTTAATCCCAACTACTATATATCCCAAAATGATATTTATGTAAGGATTGGTAATCCCAACTTAAACTCTTACCGTGTTAACAGTTACGGCATGTCACTGCTCTTGTTTAACAGCATTTACTTATTAGCAGGATATGATAGTTCTAATGATGGAATATCATCATATATGTACTCAGATGAAGAGGGAACAATTTATCAGACATACACAAATGACTCTAAGGATAGGTCTGTTGTTGCCTCTCTGAATTATAATAAAATGTTGTTTAATATGATGGCAGTGGATTTATCAACTTATTACACTTTTTCTAATAGTACGGTTAAGGAAAAAACAGATTATTTCAATTACATTTCCTGTTCATTACAGCTATCAGTGGATCTACCAAAATCATTCTCGATTAGTATGAGGGCATCTTGGAATTCTTCCTCAAAAATAAGTTTTAATGCAACAACAAAGAAGCCTGTTTCTTTGAAAATTGATGCTTCAAAAAGATTCAAAAGATGGAAATTTGGAGTTGGTGTGTTCGATGTATTAGATTCTGCAAAAAGTGGTAAGGTTATTATAGACATGAATACCTATACAAAGACAATTAAAAGTAATATGTCCGGTAGGCGTTATGCATTAAGGATTTCTTACAACTTTAATTGGGGAAAATCTAAAGGTGTTAGAAAAGCTGATACGCAAAAGAGTGATATCAACAACAGAATTGGCTCCGATCTGTAAATCTTTAGAGCATTGTTGTGTAGTAATCTTTGTTGGCCGCTCCTGAGGCCGCTATCTTCTGTTTTATCCTGTGCTTCCTTACTGCAATATTTTGAGGAGTATCATCTATAAGAACACTTATCACTCTTGTAGGGAAGCCTGCAAGGATATAGATAATCAGGTCTATATCTCCCGGTTTTAGGTTAGGTATATCTTGCTTTATTTTTTCAATGATATTGTCGTTGCAGGCATTTACAACCTCCTCAATCTCATGTTTGGTGGCTGGATCGTTTGAACAGTCTTCCAATAGCTGCATAACCTTTTTATAGATAGCCCGTTGTTCATGTGTCCCGGAGCGCTCATAATATGTATATGCAAGCTCCTCTATTATTTTGAACTTTGATTTTAGCATATCCTTAAGTTTTACAAGCTTGGTTTCATATTCATCGCTAAGATTATCTATTCCTTGCCTGTTTACTCTGTTTATCTCCTCAACTGCCTGCATAAATTCCTGTTCTCTGCGTCTCTGCTTAATTAATTTGGATCTTAAAATGATCACTATGATGATTATTACAGATGTAAGCAGTGTTACGGAAAGAATAATGGAGGTCTTTAATGCTTTTACCTTCTCCTCTTCAATGGCTTTTTCCTTGGAGATATACTCTCTATGCTGGTTGGCGTATGAATGTTGTAATGCTATTCTTACAAGAGAGTCCTGTATATGAGCAGTATATTTATACTCTTCTGCTGCCTTTTCCACCTCTCCTGTCTTTATGTGCAATCTGGCGGCAGCTGTCATTACAAATGCTTTGTCTTTAGGTCTCTTTGGTGTAACAGCTTCGGCCTCTTTAAGGTAATATTTAGCACTGTCATAATTGCCCAACTGCATTTGTGCCCTGCACATATACGTAAGCTCCCTGTATTCCCAATCCTCTTTCAGCCGGTTTTTTATAAACCAAAGTGCATTGCAAGCTTCTTGAGGTTTTTCCATAACCGTATATGTGTCAGCAAGTCTTCTGTGTATGAGACGTGCAATTGTGTTATACTGTATATCTGATGATATAGTCTTAGACTCGTTGAGATAATATAAGGTGCTATCATACTTTCGCATATCATAATATGCTTCGGCAATATCGATTAGCGCAAAACAAGCGTGTCTAGGTTTGTTTGCCTTAATATAATTATCATGTTCCAATCTTGCATATTTCAAAGTGTTGTCAAAATCGCACTGTGCCATATACAAGTTGCATATATCACTATACAAAAGTCCTAAAAAATAGTGGTCTTTGAGTTCTTCTGCCGCATCTATAATGCTTAAGAATTTTATCATAGCTTTGGTATCCTCCCCTCTGTTTTGCAGAATCTCTCCGTAATAGAACTCAGACAAACAATAATATCTGCTTTTAGGATCTCTTTTATAGTAATTCCTTGCTATCTGTATAATCGAATCATTCTTTGAAAAAATATAGTTCTTGGCTAATGATATTGTATGCAAAAGCGCATACTTTGCCTTATCTTGCCTATTATGGATACTGTCTATATCAATCCTGTTTAGCATAGCCATTGCACTATCCGGCTTATCATTCATTATCTCCTCTGCAATGCTGAGTTGCTCTCTTAAACTATTATTGCAGGAACAAAATATATATAAAGATACAAACAGTAATATGGCTTTTTTCATTTGATTCATTCTGTGCATTCATTTCTGCAAAATTAATGTAATTATCAAAAAAATGTCTTAGTTATGGTCATTCATTACTGTCCGGTAAAAGTTCCGGACGATTATTATAAAGTTTAACAATTAAACA
>ENA-OURV01001123-OURV01001123.1-human-gut-metagenome-genome-assembly--contig:-NODE-1123-length-21936-cov-4.318541_pt1 | contig 21936 bp, 15 predicted proteins | sample MGYA00242141_ERZ509072 | MGnify/ENA primary metagenome ERZ509072 (study PRJEB26280, sample SAMEA2338763) | human gut metagenome | biome: human gut; feature: human-associated habitat; material: faeces... | reverse complement strand
AAAGGGCCACCAGGCTTGAAGGCAGCTTCGGCACTCAAAAGCAACATTACTCACTTTCAAGGATAAAGGCACGGAACAGGAAGACGGAAATCCTGTGGATTTTCTTTGGAATACATACGGCAAATGCCATACTGATGATTAACAAGATCAGGAACAGAGCGGTTAAAGCAGCATGATATGATTTTACTGACAGAATTAGAGGAGGTCATCTGACTTCTTCCGGAACGTCATGTCCTGCCGATAAAAGTATATGAGAAAATGCAGAAAAATGACAATAAAAATGGCATATGAAGTGATTATACTGGGTCATCTTCATATGCCATTGTATTTTATAGGAACATTTACTGAATATCCCTACATATACCATTGTATTTTATAGGAACATTTACTGAATATCCCTACATATACCATAATTCTGTTGGTTACTGCCTAAGCTTTATTGATTGTTTCTGTTGTATTTCTCAAAGAAGTTGTTCTCTATATTGTACCACTCCCTTCTGTTGAAGTCTTTTGGAATGGTGTACAGGTAGTACTCTTTGGATGATGGTATGAGGTTGTAGATGAAAAAGTTGTTCAGCGGATGACTTTCGCTCTCCTGCAATCCTATCTCTATTAAAAAAGGAGCGGTAAGGGCTTTCGCTATATATGGAAATCTGAATTTGGTGCTGTTGAGCAGTTCATCTGTAAACAGCGGAGCGTATGTTGCGCATCCGCCAATCCTTTTGTCTGTTGCCGCAATGGTTGTTGCAATTACGGCTCCTTTGCCGCAACCCTCCGTAAAAATTTTGTCTTTGTCTGTAATCCTCTTGCTGTCAATAAAATCTACTACTATAGATGCATCTCTGCAGAGCTGCAAATAGTCTGTATCTTGTGTGCTTTTTATAACAACAAACTCAATCAGCTCGGGATTGTCGTTTGGATTAACGGCGCATTCATTCTCTTTGCAGTAGTCAAACCGTATGACGGTAGGATGGCTTCTTTTCTTTAAAAGTGAGAATATACCATCTTTTGGTACAAAGTAGTAACCTTTTATGGTGCGATTGTTTTTGGCAGGGATTTCAACCAAATAGCAATTTCTCTCTTTATTGTTTGTGCTCTTAATCTTTGTACTTTTGTAGTCTAACCGTGCTACCACCGGCTTGTTGTTTATTGCGCCTGCCAAGGAGTCGCAATATTTTGCGGCTGCCTCTTTGGATACCTCTTTCATATTGGGGAACCTTCCCAACCCCGATTCGCTGTCTATCCTCTGCGGCTCGTATGCTATGTTGTATCTATAGTAGAAGTGCACCCCGGAATCTTGCTGGTTTCTTATCTCAACATTGTATATTCCCGGCATAGGGGAGTTAAAGGCAAATGAGATGAGGGTACTGTCGCCGCTATCTATAGATGTTCCCTGAACAAATGAGTATAGGGGCTTGCCCGGGAGCTGTTCAATATTGCATTTTATGTTAAACTTTTCTTTTTTGTAGTTTGTGTTTACTGCAGATAATGAGACTTTTGGGCTTTCATTTCCATAGTATACCCAAGAGCTGTTCATGTAAAGGTAATAGATGAAATCTCCTTTTATGAACTTTAGTTTTTCTTTTGTCCTTATTGGCTCTTCGTAGGCTTTCTGATACAGCTTTATCTCCTCTCCGTTTCTCTCCTGCGCACCCGTATGATGACACAGCGTGCTGCAAACAAGGGTTGTTGCCAATATAAATTTAATGGGGTATGTGATCATCTTTTTTGTCATATCTGCAAGTTCTGGTAATAAGTCTTATGGTTCTCTGTTGTTGTATTGCTTTTGATTATTGATTCTGCCATGTTTCTCACAAGCTCAAGGTTCTCTCCCGTGCTGCAAAAGGTTGTTGTTCCTGTTGAATCTTTGTCGGGAAGCAGATTCATATTTTTTAAAATGTTGGCGGCCCTCTGTGCCACTGCCGGAGCGGGGTTTACTATTTTCATCCGCTTCCCGACAATTTTTCTTATTGGTTCTATAAGAAAAGGGTAGTGGGTGCACCCAAGAACAAGCTGGTCTGCATTCTGCGCAAGCATTGGGGTTATATACCGAGACAGCAGTGCAAGTGCCTCTTCTGTATCTGTTTTTCCCTCTTCGACCAACTCTACAAGTCCGTCTCCCGCCTGCTCTATGACCTTCTTGTTGTAGGCGTATATGTTTCTGGTGTTTTGGTAGAGTGTGCCTTTAAATGTTCCTCTTGTGGCAAGAACACCAATTACCCCTGTCTTTGTATTAAGCGCGGCCGGTTTTACTGCAGGCTCCATCCCCACTATTGGCAGGGTGTAGAGTTTTCTTAACGTGCTTATAGCTCCTGCAGTGGCTGTATTGCAGGCTATGACAATTATATCTGCCTTCTGTGCAATAAGGTAGTCGCAGATGACTCTGCATCTGTCTATTATCTCCTCTTTATGCTTTGGACCGTAAGGACAATTGCCGGAATCTGCTATGTAGAGATAATTGGCATTGGACAGTAACTTTATAAGCTCCTTCCATACGGAAAGCCCACCTACGCCTGAATCGAAAACGCCTATCATTTCTTTATTTTTTTAGGGTGACAAATATACAAAAGAAGAAGCTGAATAAAAAGGTAATCGTTTTACACATTCTATTCAGCTTTATCTGTTATCTGTTTAGGAGACCGTTATAGTCTCTCGCTAAGTATCTGCTCTATCTCCTCCTCTGTAGCTCTTCTCTTGATTATTGTTCCGCTTTGGTCTACGAGTACGTTCTGTGGAATATATTTTACCATATATGGTGTGCCTGCTGCATTCTCCCAGCCTTTAAGGTCTGAAACATGGGGCCATGTCAGACCGTCCTTTTTGATGGCATCTTCCCATCTTGCCTTGTCTGTATCAAATGATACCCCAAGTACCTCAAATCCTTTGCTGTGGTATTTCTTGTAAATCCTTACAAGAGTAGGGTTAAATGCACGGCATGGACCGCACCAAGATGCCCAGAAATCGAGCATTGTAACTTTGTTCTTTGAGTAAACATCTGAGAACTTAATCATTGTTCCGTCTGGAGCTGCCTGTTCAAAATCCGGAGCAATTTTACCGTTTTCAAGAGCTTTCATGCCCTCGATTGTAGATGCAATTTTCTTTACAATACGGTTCTCCTTAAAGTTGACAGTATCTGCGGCAAATGGTTCAAATGCGGCAAGAAGTTCGTCTAACTCAAGTGAATAAAGATCTTCGTTAAGTTTGTATAGTGCATATAAAGAGGTTGGATTGAGCTTCACATAGTTGTTGACAGCATCGCGGAACGCCTTGTTGATCTCGGTATTTATCTTTATTATCTCCTCTCTTCTCTCTGCTGTGGTCTCCTCTTTCTTGTATTCATCTATAAGCGCTTCAAAGTTATGCTCATTCTGCATGCTTAGCATTATGTTCTCAAGAGAGTCAATAACGCCCTGTGTCTTTCCTCCTTTGATTGTGCTTATAGACTCTGTAAATCTTCCATCTTTTATTTTTGTGAAATCAAGGTCTACAACATAATTCTCATTCTCTACAAACAATCTTGCAAAAGCGTTTCTTTCTTTGCCAGGGAATGCCATGTAGTACATCTCAGGGGTTGTTACTGTACCTGTAAATACAGCTTTGCCGTTCTTTATGGCAACTGTCTGTTTTATAAGGTCTTCACCTTTTTGATAATTTGTCAGCATTAATGAGTCAGATGTTATCTGTGTGCTGTCTCCCTGCAAGTTTACAGTAATATTGTAAGATGCAGTGTTTTTTTTGTTAGTGCAGGCAATTGCTAAAATTGCGGCACCTATCAATAATAAATGTTTCATGTTTAGTTAATGATTTTTAAATCTTCGTGCGGCCAAGTTAGTAATGTTATTTTGAATCTTTACCTAAAACTTTATTTCTTTAACAATTTTTTAATAATATTGTTGTGTGATTATAACTATATAATAAAAGGGATAGCCGTTTCGCTCGGTTATCCCCTTTATCGCTCTATATAGCTTGTCTGTTATTCCTCTGTAACAGTCTCTTTTGCTAATTTTGCTTTAGCCATTCTCTGATAGTCGTCCATTGAAGCAACAACAAGCTTTTCGTACTCCCTTAAGCCTGTACCTGCAGGAATAGGGTGTCCGCATATAACATTCTCTTTTAGACCCTCCAAGGTATCCACCTTACCGTAGATAGCGGCTTCGCTAAGTACTTTGGTTGTCTCCTGGAATGATGCGGCAGACATAAAGCTGCTGGTCTTTAATGCTGCACGTGTAATACCTTGAAGCACCTGATTAGAGGTTGCAGGTACTGCGTCTCTTGCCTCTACAATCTTCTTGTCCATACGTTTAAGCATAGAGTTTTCATCTCTAAGCCTTCTCACTGTAACAATCTGGCCGGCCTTGAGGTCCTCTGAGTCGCCTGCATCGAGGATAACCTTCTTATCCCAGATATTGTCGTTCTCCTGCATAAACTCCCATTTGTCAACCAACTGCTCTGGCAGGAACTTGGTATCGCCCGGATCAACAATCTCAACTTTACGCATCATCTGCCTTACGATAATCTCAAAGTGTTTGTCGTTGATCTTAACACCCTGCATACGGTAAACCTCCTGTACCTCGTTTACAATGTACTCCTGTACTTTGGTAGGTCCCTGTATTGCAAGGATATCTGCAGGAGATATGGCACCGTCTGACAAAGGCATACCGGCACGTACATAGTCGTTCTCCTGTACCAAAATCTGCTTTGAGAGTGGAACAAGGTAATGTTTCTCCTCTCCGGTCTTTGATTTGACTATAATCTCGCGGTTACCTCTCTTTATCTTACCCATTACTACCTCTCCGTTTATCTCGGAAACAATTGCAGGGTTAGAAGGGTTACGTGCCTCAAAAAGCTCTGTAACACGTGGAAGGCCACCAGTGATATCGCCGGATTTACCAATTGCACGAGGTATCTTTATGAGGACATCTCCGGCTTTTAGATCCTGATTGTTCTCAACCATGATATGTGCACCAACAGGCAGGTTGTACTGTCTAAGCTCGTTGCCATCGTTGTCCAAGATCCTTATTATAGGGTTCTTGGATTTGTCCCTCGACTCAATTACAACCTTCTCTCTGTGCATTGAGTACTCGTCTGCAGCCTCCTCTCTGTATGTAAGACCCTCAACAAGTCCGTCATAAGCTACTTTACCGGACAACTCTGTAATGGTTGTTGCGTTATAAGCATCCCACTCGCAGATTCTGTCCCCTTTCTTAACCATGTCGCCATCCTTAAAGTACAGGATGGCTCCGTATGGAATATCGTGCTGTGAGAGTGTGATTCCGGTATTTGCATCAACTATACGCATCTCTGCCGTACGGCCGATTACAATATCCTGTTTCTCTCCGTTGTCAAGATCTTTTACAATGGTCCTAAGCTCTTCAAACTCCAATTTACCATCATATTTGGTAATGATCTCATTCTCTGTTACGCTGCTCGATGCGGTACCTCCCACGTGGAATGTTCTAAGTGTAAGCTGTGTACCAGGCTCACCAATAGACTGTGCTGCAATGACTCCAACAACCTCTCCCTTCTCTACCATCTTGCCTCTTGCAAGGTTACGGCCGTAACATTTTGCACATACACCTTTTCTCGATTCGCAGGTAAGCACAGACCTTATCTCAACAGCCTCAATAGGAAGCGATTCTATTGTGGATGCAATCTCCTCTGTAATCTCCTCGCCTGCACCTACTATCAACTCACCTGTAAGAGGGTTGTATACATCATGGACGGTTGTACGTCCTAATATTCTCTCGTATAGTGTCTCTACAATGTCATCTTTGTTCTTTATGGCTGTTGCAATAAGACCTCTCAGTGTACCGCAATCCTCCTCATTAATAATGACATCGTGCGATACATCTACAAGCCTTCTTGTAAGGTAACCTGCGTCTGCAGTCTTCAACGCTGTATCTGCCAAACCTTTACGTGCACCGTGTGTTGAGATGAAGTACTCCAATACAGACAGACCCTCTTTAAAGTTTGCCAAGATTGGGTTCTCAATAATCTGAGGACCCTCAGATCCCGATTTCTGAGGTTTTGCCATCAATCCACGCATACCACACAACTGACGAATCTGCTCTTTTGATCCACGGGCTCCTGAGTGAAGCATCATGTATACAGGATTGAATCCGTCGTTATCTGCAGCAATCTGCTTCTCTACGATATTGGTAAGTCTTGAGTTTGTATTTGTCCAGATATCAATAATCTGGTTGTATCTCTCGTTGTTGGTTATCAAACCGTTGTTGTAGCTGAACATAATGTTCTCAACGGCTTTGTAACCCTCTTCAACAAGCTCTTTCTTTTCTGCAGGGATAATAACGTCTCCAAGGTTGAATGATAGGCCACCCTTGAATGCCATTGTGTATCCTATGCTCTTTATATCATCAAGGAACTGTGCTGTTCTTGCAACGCCCGATACCTTAAGAACCTTACCAATGATATCCCTTAGTGATTTCTTCGTAAGGATCTCATTTATATATCCTACTTCCGGAGGTACTACCTGGTTGAATATAACTCTTCCGGCGGTTGTCTCCATCATCTCATATCCGTTCTCGGGGTGCATGAAATCTTTTGGTAGTCTTACGGAGATTTTTGCATGAAGATCCAATCTCTTTTCGTTCAATGCAATGATTATCTCCTCGGGTCCGTAGAATCTCATACCCTCACCCTTTACGTTAGGCCTTGGTTTGGTAATGTAGTACAGACCAAGCACCATATCCTGAGACGGAACTGTGATAGGGGCTCCGTTGGCAGGGTTAAGGATATTGTGAGAGCCTAACATAAGCAGCTGGGCCTCAAGTATTGCTGCATTGCCAAGTGGTAAGTGTACCGCCATCTGGTCACCGTCGAAGTCTGCGTTGAATGCAGTACATGCAAGCGGGTGCAGCTGAATGGCTTTTCCCTCAATAAGTTTTGGCTGGAATGCCTGGATACCAAGTCTGTGTAGGGTAGGGGCACGGTTCAGAAGTACAGGGTGTCCCTTCATCACATTCTCTAAAATGTCCCAGATCACAGCCTCTTTCTTGTCTACTATCTTCTTTGCAGATTTAACTGTCTTTACAATACCTCTTTCAATCAGTTTTCTAATGATAAATGGTTTGTAAAGCTCTGCTGCCATATATTTAGGCAGTCCGCATTCGTGCATCTTAAGCTCCGGGCCAACAACGATTACCGAACGTGCCGAATAGTCTACACGTTTACCCAACAAGTTCTGACGGAAACGTCCCTGTTTTCCTTTCAAACTGTCTGAAAGTGACTTTAATGTTCTGTTGGCCTCTGTCTTTACTGCATTGGATTTCTTTGAGTTGTCAAACAGTGAGTCAACAGCCTCCTGAAGCATACGTTTCTCATTTCTAAGAATAACCTCAGGTGCTTTAATCTCTATAAGTCTTTTCAGACGATTGTTTCTTATGATTACTCTTCTGTAGAGGTCGTTGAGGTCTGATGTTGCAAACCTTCCTCCGTCTAAAGGAACCAATGGTCTCAAATCCGGTGGGATGACAGGTATAACCTTAAGAATCATCCATTCGGGTTTATTGATATCTTTAGACTCTCTGAACGCCTCAATTACGCTTAGTCTCTTTAGTGCCTCTGCCTTTCTCTGCTGAGATGTCTCTGTCTCTATCTTGTTCCTCAATTCGTATGAGAGGTTATCCAAGTCTATCTGAGACAGCAGTTTGTATATGGCGTCTGCTCCCATGCCGGCAACGAACTTGTTGGGGTCTTCGTCGGGAAGCATCTGGTTCTCCTTTGGAAGAGAGCCGAGTACGCTCAAATACTCCTCCTCTGTAAGCAGATCCAATTTATGTACACCGTTCTCTGCTGCAAGTCCGGGCTGAATGACTACATATTTCTCGTAATAAACTATAGTATCCAACTTCTTAGACGGGATGCCAAGCAGATAACCTATCTTGTTTGGAGTTGAGCGAAAATACCATATATGCGCTACAGGAACGGTAAGGGTTATGTGTCCCATCCTCTCTCTACGAACCTTCTTCTCTGTTACCTCTACACCGCAACGGTCGCAGATGATCCCTTTGTAGCGGATTCTCTTGTACTTTCCGCAATGGCACTCATAATCCTTAGACGGGCCGAAGATTCTCTCGCAGAAAAGTCCGTCTCTCTCCGGTTTGTAGGTACGGTAGTTGACAGTCTCAGGCTTTAGAACCTCGCCCGAAGATCTTTCCAAAATCTCTTCGGGTGAAGCCAATCCTATGCTAATTCGGTTGAAATTGCTTTTAACCTTAATCTCTTTCTTAAAAGACATATTATTGTGATTTCTTATTTATTAACAATTAATCCAAATTCACGCTGAGTCCAAGACCTCTTAGTTCGTGAAGCAATACATTGAGCGACTCCGGAATGCCGGGTGTAGGCATAGGATCACCTTTTACTATAGCCTCGTATGCTCTTGATCTTCCGGTAACATCGTCTGACTTTATAGTAAGGATCTCCTGAAGTACATTCGATGCTCCGAATGCCTCAAGCGCCCAAACCTCCATCTCTCCAAATCTCTGGCCTCCAAACTGTGCTTTACCTCCCAACGGTTGCTGGGTAATAAGTGAGTAAGGTCCAATTGAACGTGCGTGCATCTTGTCATCTACCATGTGTCCCAATTTAATCATGTAGGTAACTCCAACGGTAGCAGGCTGGTCAAAGTACTCTCCGGTACCGCCATCTCTCAAATATGTCTTGCCATATCTTGGCAGACCTGCCTTGTCTGTATATTCACATATATCCTCCAAGGTAGCACCGTCAAAGATAGGGGTAGCGAACTTAAGACCAAGCTCTTTACCTGCCCAACCCAATACCGCCTCGTAGATCTGTCCCAAGTTCATACGAGATGGCACACCAAGAGGGTTAAGCACAATATCTACCAATGTACCGTCGTCAAGGAAAGGCATATCCTCATCTCTTACGACTTTGGCAACGATACCTTTGTTACCATGTCTACCTGCCATCTTGTCTCCAACTCTAATCTTTCTCTTCTTGGCAACATAAACCTTGGCAAGCTGCATGATACCTGTTGGAAGTTCGTCTCCTATTGTGAGGTTGTATTTTACCCTCTTAAGCTCTGCATCGTACTCCTTATGAGCTATAAGATAGTTGTTTACAAGAGACTTTATCATGTCGTTGGTATGAGCGTCCGATGTCCAGTTGACAGGATTGATATTCTCATAATCTAATGTCTCCAAAACATCAAAGCTGAATTTGCTTCCTTTGGCAATAAGCTCCACACCGTAAAGGTCGTTTACACCCTGAGACTCTTTACCTTTAACAAGGATCATCAGTTTGTCTAAGAATTTGGCTCTTAGCTCTCCGGCCTTGCGGTTAAAGTCATCCTCTGCCGCCTGAATCTGTACCTTTGTGTTGTTCTTTATCTTTTTGCCTGAGCCCTCTTTACCTACGCGGGCAAACAGTCTTTTTCCTATTATGGTTCCCGACAACGATGGAGATGCCTTTAATGAAGCATCCTTTACATCACCTGCCTTGTCACCAAAGATTGCTCTAAGAAGTTTCTCCTCCGGAGATGGATCGCTCTCACCTTTAGGGGTAATCTTACCTATAAGAATATCACCAGGCTCAACATTGGCACCAACCCTAATAATACCGTTAGAGTCAAGATCCTTGGTGGCATCCTCGCTTACGTTAGGAATGTCTGAGGTCAACTCCTCCATTCCGCGTTTGGTATCTCTTACCTCCATTATATATTCATCTACGTGAATAGATGTAAAGATATCCTCTCTTATGATTCTTTCGGAAAGAACAATAGCATCCTCAAAGTTGTATCCTTTCCAAGGCATGTACGCAACCTTAAGGTTTCTTCCAAGAGCAAGCTCTCCGTTTTGTGTTGCATATCCCTCTGTAAGAATCTGACCTTTTACTACATGGTCTCCCTTTCTTACTATAGGTTTAAGCAGGATAGATGTGCTCTGGTTGGTCTTGCGGTAGATTGGCAGATTGTAGACTGTAATCTCAGGGTCGAAGCTTACAAATTTTTCATCATCTGTACGCTCGTATTTAACATGAATCTGAGTTGCGTCTACATATACTATCTCACCATCTTTCTCTGCAGATACCTGTGTACGTGAGTCCTTTACAACAGGGCCTTCAAGACCTGTTCCTACAATAGGAGCCTCAGGCGAAACCAAAGGTACTGCCTGTCTCATCATGTTTGATCCCATCAACGCACGGTTAGCATCGTCGTGCTCGAGGAATGTGATGAGTGATGCGGCTATTGAGGCAATCTGGTTAGGAGCGACATCCATAAGGTCTACTTCATCCTTGCCTACTACAGGGTAGTCTGCCTCAAGACGACACTTGATACGCTCATCCGTGAGGTTGCCCTCATCATCCAAATGTGCGTTTGCCTGTGCCACCATCTTGTCCTCCTCCTCCTCTGCACTCATATATACGCATCCGTTTGGAGACATATCAACCTTACCGTTGTTTACCTTTCTGTACGGGGTCTCTATGAAACCAAGGTCGTTGATTCGCGCGTATACGCAAAGTGAGGAGATTAGACCAATGTTAGGTCCCTCAGGTGTCTCAATAGGACACAAACGTCCGTAGTGAGTGTAGTGTACGTCTCGCACCTCGAATCCTGCACGGTCTCTTGAAAGACCTCCTGGGCCCAAAGCGGAAAGCCTTCTCTTATGGGTCATCTCTGCCAATGGATTGGTCTGATCCATGAACTGGGACAACTGGCTGGTTCCAAAGAATGAGTTTATGACAGATGAGAGTGTCTTTGCATTGATAAGGTCTATTGGTGTAAAGACCTCATTGTCTCTCACATTCATTCTCTCCCTTATTGTTCTTGCCATACGTGCAAGACCAACGCTAAACTGGTTTGCCAACTGTTCGCCAACGGTTCTTATACGACGGTTACTTAGGTGGTCTATATCGTCTACGGTAGCTTTACCGTTTATAAGCTGAATCAAATATCTTATAATCTCAATTATATCTGCCTTTGTAAGTACCCTTACATCTGTAGGTGTGCTGAGATTAAGTTTTCTGTTAAGGCGGTAACGACCTACATCGCCAAGGTCATAACGTTTGTCGGAGAAGAACAACTTGTCTATTACATCTCTTGCAGTAGCCTCGTCTGGTGGTTCCGAACTTCTCAGCTGTCTATATGTAAATATGATAGCCTCTTTCTCCGTATTTGTCTGGTCCTTTTGCAAGGTGTTGTGGATGATGGCGAATTCGTTGGTGGAAGGATCGTCCTTGTGTACTAAAATGGTGCTTACGCCCGAATCCAATATCTCGTCTATGTTCTCCTCTGTAATCTCTGTCTCCCTGTCTACTATGATATCGTTACGCTCAATGGATACAACCTCTCCGGTATCCTCATCCACGAAATCTTCGTTCCATGTCTTTAGGACTCTGGCCGCCAACTTGCAGCCAATGCATTTTTTAAGGTTTGCTTTGGTTACTTTTACCTCATTTGCAAGGCCGAATATGTCTAATATCTCTTTATCGCTCTCAAACCCTATTGCTCTCAGCAATGTGGTTACAGGCAATTTTTTCTTTCGGTCTATGTATGCGTACATGACATTGTTGATGTCTGTAGCAAACTCAATCCATGAACCTTTGAACGGTATTATCCTGGCTGAGTACAGTTTTGTTCCGTTGGCATGCATGCTCTGACCAAAGAACACGCCCGGCGAACGGTGCAACTGAGATACAACGATTCTCTCTGATCCGTTGATGATGAATGTGCCCCTTGGGGTCATATATGGAATTGCTCCAAGATATACATCCTGGATAACAGTGTCAAAATCTTCGTGTTCCGGATCTGTACAGTATAGTTTTAGTTTCGCTTTCAACGGTACGCAGTATGTGAGACCTCTGTCTAAGCATTCATCCATTGAATAGCGTGAAGGATCTATGAAATAGTCTATAAACTCAAGAACAAAATTATTCCTGGTATCAGTTATTGGAAATACCTCCTGAAAGACTTTGTATAACCCCTCGTTTTTTCTGTTTTCGGCAGTAGTATCTAATTGAAAAAAGTCTTTGAAGGATTTAAGCTGTACTTCCAGAAAATCCGGATACTCTAAAAGTGATTTGGAAGTCGCGAATGTAATCCGCTGATTATTTGTTGTTTGCGACATTGTTTTAGGGTTGGTTGAAAATAAACTTAAAAAAACGACAAAAAGGTTTAGAGCTATATTTAGCTCTAAACCTGACTATTTCCCGTTTGACGGGGAGAGAAGTTTATTTAACTTCAACTTCTCCTCCGGCTTCTTCAAGTTGTGCTTTAATCTGCTCAGCCTCAGCTTTAGATATTTTCTCTTTAACAGCCTTAGGTGCACCGTCTACCAACTCTTTAGCCTCTTTAAGACCAAGACCGGTGATCTCTTTAACAGCCTTAACGATCTGAAGTTTTGCCTGACCGGCTGATTTAAGGATAACGTCAAACTCAGTCTGCTCAGCTGCAGCAGCAGGACCGGCAGCAGGGCCGGCAGCAACAGCAACGGCAGCAGCAGCAGGCTCGATTCCATATTCCTCTTTAAGAACTTTAGCAAGTTCCTGTACATCTTTTACAGATAGATTCACTAACTCTTCCGCAAATTTTTTGATATCTGCCATGATTTCTAATTTTTATGTGTTATTATTATTATTTACTCTTTTTCTGATAAAGTTTTTACGATACCTGCAATCTTGCCACCACCTTGTGATGTAAGAGCTGAAATAACGTTCTTAACAGGCGACTGCAGTAATCCGATAATATCTCCGATAAGTTCCTCTTTAGATTTGATATTAACCAAAGTCTCAAGATTGTCTGCTCCAATGTAAGCGCAGCTGTCAACGAATGCACCTTTAAGTGCAGGTTTTCCATTTGCCTCCTTGCTGAACTCTTTCATAAGTTTTGCAGGAGCGTTGCCAACGCTTGTAAACATTATTGCAGATGAACCTTTCATGATAGGCTCAAATTGCTGGTAGTTTTCAATACCTTTCTGCTCCAAAGCCTTGTAGAAGAGGGTATTTTTAACTACAACAAGTTTTATCTGTTTTTCAAAGCAAGCACGACGCAATTTTGATGTGAGCTCTGCATTGAGTCCTTCAATGTCTGTCACATAAAAATTAGGGGTCTCCTCAAGATGTGCTGCTATGCTATCAATAATTTGTACTTTTTCTTCTTTTCTCATAACAGATTACTTTTTATTCAGCAGCACCAAAGGTCTTGCTATCAATACAAATACCAGGGCCCATTGTAGAAGAGATAAAGATACTCTTAATATAGGTTCCTTTAAGTGCCTGAGGTTTTAGTTTAACAATTGTATTGAGAAACTCCGCAGCGTTCTCGGAAAGTTGTTTAGCATCAAATGATACCTTTCCAATGCTGCTGTGGACAATACCCTGTTTGTCAACTTTAAAGTCGATTTTACCGGCTTTAACCTCCTTTACTGCCTTGCCTATCTCCATGGTAACAGTACCGGTTTTAGGGTTTGGCATAAGGCCTCTAGGTCCGAGTATCCTACCAATAGCACCTATCTTAGCCATTACTGATGGTGTACAGATAATTACGTCAACATCTGTCCAACCACCTTTTATTTTATCAATATATTCATCCAACCCAACAAAGTCTGCTCCGGCCTCTTTAGCCTCGTTTTCTTTATCGGGGGTACACAATACCAATACGCGGGTTTGCTTTCCTGTTCCGTGCGGAAGTGTCACAACGCCGCGAACCATCTGGTTGGCCTTACGTGGGTCAACTCCTAAGCGAACAGCAAGATCAACTGATGCATCGAACTTGGTAAAGCTGGTTGCTTTTGCAAGTTCACAAGCCTCAGTAAGCTTGTACTGTTTGCCAGCCTCTACTTTTGCTTCAGCTGCCTTTAGATTCTTTGTAAGCTTGCTCATGTGCGTGTGATTTTATTTTACGTCGGCAGGAAATGTTCCTTCCACATTAATACCCATACTTCTTGCAGTACCTGCTACCATGCTCATCGCTGCTTTAAGAGTGAATGCGTTCATATCCGGCATTTTATCTTGTGCTATTGCGCGAACCTGATCCCAAGTTATAGTTGCAACCTTCTTACGGTTTGGCTCTGCAGAACCAGACTGTATCTTAGCAGCTTCTTTTAACTGTACAGCTACAGGCGGTTGCTTAACTACGAAAGTAAATGATTTATCACTAAAAACTGTAATAATCACTGGCAATACCTTACCGGCCTTGTCTTGAGTACGAGCATTAAATTGCTTGCAGAAATCCATAATGTTCACACCTTTTGAACCAAGTGCCGGTCCTACAGGAGGTGATGGATTAGCGGCTCCGCCTTTGATCTGCAATTTAATGAATGCGGCAATTTCTTTAGCCATAATAATTAATTTTTATACCTTTACTATTTGAACAAAATTTAGCTCTACTATTGTCTTTCTGCCAAAGATCATTACGCTTACCTTGAGTTTCTTCTTGTCATCCAAGACCTCCTCAACTACAGCATTGAAATCTTTGAAAGGGCCATCCGTAACTTTTACCTTTTCTCCTTTGATGAATGGAGTCATGTTCTCCTCATCTTTTTCAATAGATTCATCTACCTGTTGCAGAATCTGTCTTATCTCTGCCGGCCTTAAAGGAATAGCTTTATCTTTGGTTCCCATTATATCTACTACTCCATTAACACTCTTTATAGCAGAGTAGACCTCTTTGGTCATTGCTGCCTCAATAAAGAGGTAACCGGGGTATAAAAGTTTCTCGGAATTGACTTTTTTACCGTTTTTTACCTGAAAGATTCTTTCTGTAGGAATGAGAATTTTGGAAACTGAAGAAGAGAGGTTCAACCTCTCAATTTCATTTTCGATGTATTCCTTTACTCGTTTCTCGGCACTGGAGAAAACTCTGAGTGCATACCAGTCTTTGGTTGTGTTTGCCATGATTAGTATAACATCTTATAGATAGCCTTCATAATGCTCTCAAATGCGAAATCCATTAGGAAGACAACGACTGCAATAATCACGGAAGCTACCATAACAAGTATAGCTGAGCTCTGGAGTTGTGACCATGTTGGCCAACTCACTTTTTTTGTAAGTTCGTTGTACGACTCTTTAAAATACAAAGCTATTCTGTTCATATCATTTTAATTATGATAACTACAAATGGAAGCTTTTGCGTTACCTGATTAAATAACCAAATCGTAACTTTTGGTTAGCAGGGACAGAGCGATTCGAACGCCCATCAATGGTTTTGGAGACCACTATTCTACCCTTGAACTATGTCCCTATAAAAAGCTATTATCATCTTTTTGGTGATAATAGCCTTTTTATTTGAAAATAATTATTCCAAAATCTTGGTTACCTGGCCGGCACCTACTGTTCTACCACCCTCACGGATTGCAAAACGTAGACCCTCGTTGATAGCTACAGGGTAGATAAGCTCTACTGTAATTGTAACGTTATCACCCGGCATTACCATCTCTACACCCTCTGGAAGAAGAATCTCTCCTGTTACATCCAATGTACGGATGAAGAACTGAGGACGATATTTGTTGTGGAATGGAGTGTGACGTCCACCCTCTTCTTTCTTAAGAACGTAGATCTCAGCCTGGAATTTCTTATGAGGAGTGATTGTACCAGGTTTAGCAATAACCTGACCTCTCTTAATCTCTTTCTTGTCAATACCACGAAGAAGCAAACCTACGTTATCACCTGCCTCACCCTCATCAAGAAGTTTTCTAAACATCTCAACTCCGGTAACGGTTGATTTTTTAGGCTCCTCACCAAGACCGATGATCTGAACCTCTTCACCAACTTTGATAACACCAGTCTCAATTCTACCGGTAGCAACTGTACCACGACCTGTGATTGAGAATACATCCTCAACAGGCATTAGGAATGGTTTTTCGTTATCACGTGGAGGAAGTGGAATGTACTCGTCAACTGCATCCATAAGCTCCATGATCTTAGCCTCCCACTTAGGGTCGCCGTTAAGAGCACCTAAAGCAGAACCGCGGATGATAGGGGTGTTGTCGCCATCGAAGTTGTAGAAGCTAAGAAGCTCACGAACCTCCATCTCAACAAGGTCAATCATCTCCGGGTCGTCAACGATATCAACTTTGTTCAAGAATACAACGATTCTTGGAACGTTTACCTGACGAGCAAGAAGGATGTGCTCACGAGTCTGAGGCATAGGACCATCAGTAGCAGCAACAACCAAGATAGCACCATCCATCTGCGCTGCACCTGTAACCATGTTCTTTACATAGTCGGCGTGGCCTGGACAGTCAACGTGAGCATAGTGACGTTTTGCAGTCTGATACTCTACGTGTGCAGTATTAATAGTGATACCACGCTCTTTCTCCTCCGGAGCGTTGTCGATAGAGTCAAATGAACGTAACTCAGAAAGACCCTGCTTTGCAAGCACTGTAGTAATAGCAGCAGTCAAAGTGGTTTTACCGTGGTCAACGTGGCCGATAGTACCAATGTTAACGTGTGGTTTATCCCTTTTAAAAGTTTCTTTTGCCATAATAAATAAATTAATTAATTGTATATTTTTTTACACACTGATAGAGCCGGTGATGAGATTTGAACTCATGACCTCTTCCTTACCAAGGAAGCGCTCTACCCCTGAGCTACACTGGCGAACACAAAAAAAGAGCGGAAGACGAGGTTCGAACCCGCGACCCTCAGCTTGGAAGGCTGATGCTCTACCAACTGAGCTACTTCCGCAATTGTGGGGAGAGCAGGATTCGAACCTACGAAGTCGTACGACAGCAGATTTACAGTCTGCCCCAGTTGGCCACTTTGGTATCTCCCCTAATTTACTTCAAATAACTTTGAGCCGATGGAGGGATTCGAACCCACGACCCGCTGATTACAAATCAGCTGCTCTGGCCAACTGAGCTACATCGGCAATATGTCAATCCCTTCTGATGCGTGTCTAAACACTTTTCTTTTCGTTTGGGATTGCAAAGATATGTGTTTTGTTTTTATCTACCAAATATTTTTGGCAGATTTTTTTGTAAATTTAGTTGCTTTTATTCCATTCCTCTATTAATAAGGCTACTATGTCCTCTGTGTTGTACCTGCAAATACTTACAAGTTCCTCTACCGTTCCCTGCTCTACAAATTTGTCGGGAATACCCATACCTATAATCTTTACGGGCTTTCTGCATGATACATATTCGCATATTGCACCGTAGAGTCCACCCTTAACGACTCCGTCCTCTATGGTTATTATCTTATCGTAGTTGCCGAGGATCTTGTTTAAGAGTTCTGTGTCTAACGGTTTAAGGAAGCGCATGTCGTAGTGCCCCGGGGTTATTCCCTGTGCCTTGAGCTGTTCTATTGCCTTGGCTACCCTGTTGCCGGCTGTTCCTAATGATAGAATTGCTATTCTGCTTCCCGACAATATCTCGCGGCCCCTCCCAGGCTCTATAAAGGTATATTCGTTTGGAAGAGGGAGACCTTCGCATTTTCCTCTTGGGTATCTTATTGCAGTGGCGCCGTATTGCTCCTGAGTTGCCGAGTACATTATGTTACGCAGCTCTATCTCGTTCATGGGGGCGGCTATCGTAATATTTGGAATGGGACGGAGGTAGGCAAGATCAAATGCCCCATGATGTGTTGCGCCATCTTCGCCAACCAATCCGGCTCTGTCTATGCAGAAAATCACCTTAAGGTTTTGCAGGGCTACATCGTGTACTATGTTGTCGTATGCTCTCTGCAGGAATGTTGAGTAGATATTGCAGAACGGAAGTGCTCCTGCTGCTGCCAACCCTGCCGAAAATGTTACCGCATGCTCCTCTGCTATACCAACGTCAAAGCTACGGTTGGGGAACACCTTCATCATACCTGTCATGGAGCAACCGCTTGCCATTGCCGGTGTTATCCCAACAATATTTGGATTGGTCTCTGCTAAATCTATTATTGTATTGCCAAATATCTCTTGGTATTTGAGCCTGTTGTCGCTGCTTTTTACCCTTTCTCCGGTCTTAATGTCAAAGGTGCCGGGTGCGTGCCATATGGTCTGGTTCTGCTCGGCCGGTTTGTATCCCTTTCCTTTTATTGTGCGTACATGCAGGATTTTTGGTCCGCGTATATCCTTTATATTGGTGAGGGTTGTTACAAGCTGCCCTATGTCGTTACCGTCTATTGTGCCAAAGTATCTAAAGCCCATGGCTTCAAAGAGGGTTCCGTTTTTAAGTAGTGCAGATTTTGTTGTAATCCAGAATTTTTGGATTAACCTGCGTACACGCCCGTTGCCAAGTCTGTTCCAAACTTTGTTCTTTACCTTATTATATAAAGGGGAGGTGGATAGCTTCACAAGATAGTTGTGCATTGCACCCACATTCTTGTCTATTGAGATCTGGTTGTCGTTGAGGATAACTAAAATGTCAGAACTCATTGAACCGGCATTGTTCAATGCTTCGTATGCCAAGCCTCCCGACAAAGCGCCGTCTCCTATTACTGCTATTATATGGTTATGCAACCCACGCAGCTGCTCCCCCATGGCAATACCAAGCGCCCCCGAAATGGAGGTTGATGTGTGTCCGGCTCCAAAGGGATCGTATTCACTCTCGGATCTTTTTGTGAAACCGCTTAGCCCGTTGAGCTTTCTGTTGTTCTTAAAGGCCTCTTTTCTGCCTGTTAGAATCTTGTGGGCGTATGCCTGATGCCCTACATCCCAGATGAGCTTGTCGTTAGGTGTATTAAAGACGTAATGTATACCCACGGCAAGTTCAACTGCACCAAGACTTGCTCCAAGATGCCCGGGATTCTTTGCACAGCACTCTATCATATATTCTCTTATCTCATCGCACAGGATGCCGAGCTTGTCTATGCTCAGGCCTCTTATATCTTTGGGATAGTTGATATTGTCTAATAATTTCACCTCTTTTTTTAAGTTTGTTGGGGGCGCAAGTTACAACTTTTTTTGACAGTTATAATAAAAATGCCTAACTTGCTTGGCGTTTTTCGCACCCCTATGGTAGAAATTATTAAATTATACAATAGTGAATAATACAATCAAAACTTTAAAAGATTCAGCGGCCATGAGGTGGACCGCCTTAGTGTTGCTTGCAATGGCAATGTTCTTTGGATATATCTTTATGGATATACTGTCACCTCTAATGAGTATGTTACAGGAGTATAGAGGTTGGGATCCAACTGCTTACGGCAGATATGCCGGTTCCGAGACCTTCCTTAACGTATTTGTCTTCTTCCTCATATTTGCAGGTATTATCTTGGATAAGATGGGGGTAAGGTTCACCGCTATTTTGTCGGGAGCTGTAATGGTAGCGGGAGCTTCTATAAACTACTTAGCTGTTTCAGACGCTTTTGTTGGTAGCTCTGTAGAGGCTTTCTTTACAAATAACCTTAATATTCCGGAGCAGTGGTGGAATATAACACCGTTCTATGCAGGTATGCCCGCTTCTGCCAAGTGTTCAGCCATAGGGTTTATGATTTTTGGCTGTGGCGTTGAGATGGCGGGTATAACGGTTTCCCGTGGTATTGTAAAATGGTTTAAGGGGAAGGAGATGGCGCTTGCAATGGGGTGCGAGATGGCGCTTGCAAGAGTTGGTGTTGCTGTGGTGATGGTAGGCTCTCCATTTGTAGCATCAAAGATTGGAGCTGTTCCAAGTGTTTCAAGGCCGGTTCTATTTGCCGTTATACTTCTTATTATAGGTCTTATCTCTTTTATTGCATACGCGTTCATGGATAAGAAACTCGAAAAACAGATGGGCGAGAGCGGCGAGGAGAAGGATGATCCATTTAAGTTGTCAGACCTTAAATATCTGTTTGGAAGCAAGGTCTTCTGGCTTGTAGCTATCTTGTGCGTACTATATTACTCTGCAATATTCCCTTTCCAGAAATACGCGATAAACATGCTGCAGTGTAATCTTGGACTTTCTGCGGAGACAGCAGGACTCATCTTCTTCTGGTTCCCTATTGGAGCGGCTGCAATCACACCGTTCTTGGGCAATTTCTTGGACAAGAGGGGTAAGGGTGCTACAATGCTTATATACGGTGCACTTCTTATGATATTGTGTCACCTTACATTTGCATTTATACTTCCTGCAACCAAGTCTGTTGTAGTTGCGGTTATAGGAATTGTGCTGTTGGGCATATCATTCTCATTGGTTCCGGCATCTTTGTGGCCATCTGTTCCTAAGCTTGTAGATGAAAAGTTGCTTGGTTCTGCTTATGCCGTAATTTTCTGGATTCAGAATATAGGTCTGTACCTGTTCCCTATGATTATAGGTATGGTTATCTCTGCAACCAATCCCGGTGTTACAGATCCTTTGAAATACAATTATACTGTTCCTATGGTGGTATTTGCATCCCTTGGTGTACTTGCTCTTGTATTCGGGTTGTGGCTTAAGGCTCTTGATGCAAAGAAACATTACGGTTTGGAGCAGCCTAATATCAAATAATAAAGTGGAATTCAATTTTAATTACTAATACTTACCTAAAATTTTATGAATAAGGCAATAAAAACCTTGAAAGACAGTAAGACAGCTTGCTGGATAGCTTTGGCACTGTTGGTTGTGCCAATGTTTGCATCCTATTTCTTTGACGATATGTTCTCAACCATATCGCACATTTTTAAAAATCCAAATTTGTTAGAGTTGGGTTGGAACTCTGGTGAATACGGTTTCTATGCCGGGGGATATTCATTCTTGTGCGTTTGGGGCGGACTTATAATTTGCGGTATGCTGTTGGATAAATGGGGCGTAAGGGTAACAGGCTCTATTTTCGTTGGATTGATGGTTGTTGGTGCGGCATTGGTATCGTTTGCCATATCTGCCGGATTTGAACCAAAAACCTCTCTTACGGTTGCATATATCGGATGTATGATATTCGGATTGGGCAGTGAGATCGCAGGAGTGGCTGTGACCCGTTCAATTGCCAAATGGTTTAAAGGAAAAAATATGGCTTTGGCAATGGGCTTGCAGCTTGCAATTGCCAGGTTGGGAACTGCATTGGCATTCTTCCTATCGCCTATATTGGTAACAATGAAGGCGCAGGGCGAGATCTATCACCTTACAGATACCAATAAACCTGCATTGTTTGGTCTTATGTTGCTCTTTTTAGGTGCTATCCTTTGGGCAATATTTGTTGCAATGGATGCTAAATTTGACAGACAGCTTGGTACAACAGACAAAGTTGTAACATCTGAGGAGGACAAATTCAAATTTTCAGACATATTCAGGGTACTTGGTAACAAGCATTTTATTTTAGTTTCGCTGCTTTGCGTATTCTTCTACTGCTGTATTATCTCGTTCAAGAAGTTTGGAACATCTATCCTTATCCCAAGATTCGGTATTGATGTAGATACAGCAAAGTGGATGGTTACAATGATACCTTTCTTTACAGTTATATTTACTCCGTTGTTCGGTACATTGGTAGACAAGATTGGAAAAGGTACAAGGTGGATGATAATAGGTTCTGTACTGGTATTGACATCGCATCTTATCATTGCATTTGCACCAAGCGTAACTTACTTTGGATATGTAGGTATTGCATTGTTGGGTGTTGGTTATTCATTGGTACCTGCTGCCATGTGGCCATCTGTTCCTAAAATCATCCCGGAAAAGAATCTTGGAACCGCTTATTCGCTTATCTACTGGATTCAGAATATGGGTATGCTTATAGTACCTATTTTCGTGGGATTGATATTCAATAAATATATTACAGCCGATGAGGGCGATGCTATAAGAATTGCTCAGGAGCAGACTGCGGCGGTAGGGGCAGAATATATATTTATTGGCCTTGGCGTTGTGGCTGTTGTAGTATCTCTACTGTTTGCTGCCTCTTCCAGGAAGAATCCGCAGTTGGAATTGGATATGCCTAACAAGAAGTAAAAAATGGTGTTGTCTGAAAAGACAACCTAAAAGCAGGTCCTGCATTTGCAAGACAATAATAGGGGTGGCCCGTTTGAGTAAAGATTCAAGATAGAAGTGCAACACTGGCAGGCTAGCCCGCCAGTGTTGCGGC
>ENA-OURV01001122-OURV01001122.1-human-gut-metagenome-genome-assembly--contig:-NODE-1122-length-21949-cov-6.657760_pt1 | contig 21949 bp, 22 predicted proteins | sample MGYA00242141_ERZ509072 | MGnify/ENA primary metagenome ERZ509072 (study PRJEB26280, sample SAMEA2338763) | human gut metagenome | biome: human gut; feature: human-associated habitat; material: faeces... | reverse complement strand
GAACCCTCCGTTTTCTTTCTATTTTATCATATTCTTTTTTGTCTATCAAATCGGGCATGGGGGCAGTTGTTCACCATGTACACTCGCAGTTGGTGTTGGGCGTTCTCACTTTGAGGCAACTGCTATGATGCTGCAAGCCCAGGTTGATGGAAATTATAATGTTCAGTCTGAGTTGGAGCAGGAAGTTACAAGGCGTGTGAATGAGGCCAATGTAGGTCCATTGGGACTTGGGGGGAAAACGAGTGTTATTGCAACATTTATGAAAGTTGGACCGCAACGTGCAAGTGGAGTAAGAATTGTATGCGTCAGACCAACTTGTTGCTTTGAGCCCAGGATTGCTACGGTGGAACTGTGAGGCAGTCAAAATGAAGCCTGTGAAAAAGCAGCGCAAGCCCGGTGGCGGGCGGAAGAAATCAAAGCCGGAGTACCATGCTACAAAAAATCTGATGGAGCAGATGGAGAGGGCTGTGGATCTCTATCCAAATGGCGATGAGGTTTCAAATATTGATATTGTGTACGTTTGCAGAAAATATTCTGGAACTTTGAAATGTCAGGAGTCTGAGGTGGAAGACATCAGATTCTTTGAGATTGACGAGATGCCTGAATTAATTTTCCCACCGAATCAACTGGCAATTGAGGAGTATATCAATGAATTTAAGGGGAGAAAGTAAGAATGAAAATCGCAGTAGCAGGAACAGGATATGTTGGACTGTCAATCGCAATACTACTTGCACAGCATAACACAGTAACAGCAGTTGACATTATCCCTGAAAAGGTAGACCTCATCAACAACAGAAAGTCACCGATCCAGGACGACTATATCGAAAAATACCTTGCCGAAAAGGAACTTGATTTGACAGCAACACTTGATGCAGAATCGGCATATAAAGATGCAGATTTTGTGGTTATTGCAGCACCGACCAACTATGACAGCAAGAAGAATTTTTTTGATACAAGTGCTGTGGAAGCAGTCATTGACCTTGTCATGAAGTATAATCCGAATGCCATTATGGTTATCAAGTCCACAATTCCGGTAATAGGAAAATACAGCTTGCGAAAAACAGCCTTGTCATTCTCATCAGTCGGTCAGGCAAAACAGTAAGTAGCCTTGCAACGCTTCGACTTTGCAAGAAAAGGGCGTGAGAACCCTCAGTATTGTCAACGTAGTTGGCTATTTTAGTAAAACAACTTACAGATGATTCTTGCACCAGATTCTATACTTGGATTCCCCCAACAGACGGCTCTTCGGAGCCGTCTTTTTTTGTAGTCGGACGTTGCATTCTACATGTGGTATCGGTGAGTACTCTTTGTACAATTTGTAAAAACACTTGCATTTTAAGAACGAATGTGATATAATTGGATCGAAATCTAATCGAAAGTTTTTGGGAAGGAGATGGTGATAGCGGACAGTCCGTGAGGATTGCAAAGGGAGAAGCATTGTCTGCTGCTTCGCAGCTTACAAAATGAACAGGAGGAATTTAAAATGGCGAAAACACTGAAAAAATCATGTGCAGCTTTTTTGTCGCTGCTCATGATCCTATCCACGCTACTATATTTTCCCAGCGGCACATTTGCGGGGATGGACTTTGGGCTGACAGCCCAAGCCTATACGCCGGATACTACGCCGTCCAAGCCACAGGCAGGGAATGGTACCAATGCAAGCCCCTATGAGATCACCTCGGTAGGGGAGCTGTACTGGTTTGCAGGGCTGGTCAACGGTACTCTGGGGGACGGCACTGCCCAGAACATGTCCGCCAATGCGATCCTGATGACGGATCTTGTGATCAATGAGAATCTGGGGGACACCAGCGGAAATCTGAACGCAGGGGAGCATGTGGCCTGGACGCCCCTCAGCAGATTTAAGGGCTCCTTTAACGGCAACAAACACAACATCTGGGGCTTTTATGTAAACGGTTCTTCCAATCATGTAGGATTTGTCGGAATTCTGGATCACGGCAGCATTACGAATCTGGGTATTCACTATTCCTACTTCAAGGGGAACGATTATGTGGGGGCGATCTGCGGTCAGAGCAACTACGGCGTGGTCTCAAATTGCTTCAGCAATAACTATGTCTGGGGTGCGAATAGCATAGGCGGTATCTGTGGTTATACCCATGAAGGTAAAATATACAACTGCTGTAGTGTCGGCGATGTCAGCGGCAAAAGCAGCATCTGCGGAGGGAGCGTAGCCGGAACCATAGCAAACTGCTATTACCAGGAAGGCTTGGCAGCAGATGGCAATGCAACCGCAAAAACAATGGCGGAGTTTATAAGCGGCGAGGTTGCCTTCCTGCTGCAAGGAGACCAGGACGATCAGGTCTGGGGTCAGAACCTGGAAAAGCATTATGCGTATCCCTGTCTGGGTGATCCGAAGGTATACCAGAACAAGACCTATGCAGGCTGCAATAAGAACACAAAGGTTTTGTCCATTTCTTACAGCAATACCGAGCAGGACGTATTCGGTGAACATGTAGGTTACACAAACGGCTTCTGCACGGGCTGTGATGCATATCAGTCGGCACAGAAGAATGCTGACGGTGTGTATGAGATCGGTAACGCAGGTCAGCTGTACTGGTTCGCAGGGCTGATCAGCGGCACCCTCACAGACGGCACGGCACAGGATTCTTATGCAAGCGCCATTCTGACGGCGGACATTGTGGTGAACCAGAATGTACTGAAGGCGGACGGTACTCTGAACGAAGGCACTTTCCGCAGCTGGACACCCATTGGTAAGGAGTCTGCCCGGTTCTACAGAACCTTTGACGGCAACAATCATACCATCAGCGGCTTGTATTATGATAACTCTGACTCTACTGGGAAAATGATCGGTCTGTTTGGCTACATCAACGGGGGCACCGTCAAGAACGTAGGCGTGATCGATTCCTACATCAACGGTTTGGAATTCATTGGCGGTATCAGCGGCTATATGTTGAAGGGTTCCATTACCAATTGCTATTTCAAGGGTACAGCCATTGCAAACGCATACATTGGCGGTATCTGCGGTCTGAACAGTGACACCATCTCCAATTGCTACAGCATGGCATCCATCCGGGGCGGCGAATACACGGGTGGCATTGCCGGAAGAGTGTATGAAAAGGACAACGTAAACTGCTACTATTTATCCAATACGGACGATGGCCAGGGCGGTAAAACCGCAGCCCAGTTTGCCAGCGGCGAGGTTGCATACCTGCTGGGAGATCCCTGGGGGCAGACCATTGGCACGGACGCATCTCCGGTACCGGGTGGCAAGAAGGTATATCAGACCACCGGCTGCGTGACCTATAACAACGATGGAAAGATCGGCGAAAAGGCACATAGTAACTATGTGGCAAACGATCAGGAGACCCACAAGTGTGCTGACTGCGGTGCGAAGGAAGCACATGCCTTTACCGAAAAGCTGATCTCTGACGAAGCCCTGCATACTCCTGCGGATTGCTACAATCCGGCAACGTACTACAAGAGCTGTGCCATATGCGGTACCCCCAGCACAGACGAAGCGGATCTGTTTGAAGTGGGTGTTGCTCTGAAGCATAGCTATACTGCAGAAACCGTTTCCGATGCAGCCCTGCATACTCCTGCGGATTGCAACAATCCGGCAAAGTACTATAAGAGCTGTTCCGCATGCGGTTTCATCAGCACCAGTGAGGATGACTTGTTTACAAGCGGTGGCCCTCTGGGGCATGATTTCTCCGAGAAAAACGTTTCCAACCCCGCATTTTATGCACCGGCAGACTGCACCACACCGGCACGGTACTATAAGTGCTGTTCCCGCTGCGCAGTCATCAGTACGGACACAGCAGATCTGTTTGAAGACGGGGACGCTCTGGGACATGATTTCACTGTAGAAACTGTTTCAGATGCGACTCTGTATACCCCTGTGGACTGCACACACGCTGCACAATATCATAAGTCCTGCGCACGTTGCGATGCGATCAGCACCGATGAAGCGGATCTGTTTGCAAGTGGCGAGATGCTGGGTCACAGCTACAATGACAACGGCTTCTGTGTGCGGTGTGATGGGTATGAGGCAGCGATGCTGAATGCAGACGGAGCGTATGAGATCTCCAACGCCGGACAGCTGTACTGGTTTGCAGCTCTGGTCAACGGCACCCTTGCGGACGTGGATCAGAATATGGGCGCCAACGGCATTCTGACAGCGGACATTGTAGTCAACGAAACCGTTCTGGATGCTGATAGAAATCTCATCAGCGATCCAAGCAACCTGAGAAAATGGACGCCCATCTCCGGTGTGGAGGGAGACAATTACGCCAATTACACCGGCACCTTTGACGGACAGAATCACACCATCAGCGGCTTGTATTTCAACGACAGCAAAACCAGCGTCGGACTGTTCGGAAAAGTTGATAAAGCCACCATCTGCAATCTGGGCGTGATCGATTCCTTCTTCCAGGCAAAGGTTGAGGTAGCAGCTGTCTGCGGATACAGCTACTACAGCGCTATTAAAAACTGCTACAGCACTGCCACCATCAACGGCACAGAAGAGTATGCTGGTGGTATCTGCGGCAGACAGTATTACAGCACAATCAGCAACTGTGCAAACAGAGGTAGGGTTGGCGGTGTCAAAAACGCTGCCGGTATCTGCGGCTTCGGATATGGGGGCATTGTAAACTGCTACAACATGGGTACCGTGACTGGGCAAGCCATTTGCGCAGCGTCCTCTTACATTACCATTACAAACTGTTACGCTTTGGAGGATTCCGCTTCCACCTACTACCAGGCTAGTAAGCTGTCCGCAGAGGCTTTTGCCATCGGCGAAGCAGCTTATCGGTTGGGCGGTGACTGGGGACAGAATCTGAGCAGCGCAGTATCGGCGCAGTACCCGTCTGTGGGCGGACCGAAGGTTTACCAGTGCAATTTTTACCTGTCCTGTGATGCATCCGATACTCCCACGCAGGTGTACAGAAACGTCAATGAAGATATTGTACCGGCGCATTCCTATGTAAACGGCGTTTGCAAAAACTGCGGCTATTTCAGAAACAATGTGGGAACGCATCTGGCGGGTCATTCCCTGACGCTGAACGGCAGCATCGGCGTAAACTTCTACATGATGCTGGATCCCCGGATCGTTGCAGATGACAGTGCATACATGCAGTTTACTTTGCCCGACGGGACAACCAAGGTAATGTCTGTGCGGGGCGCTGCGCAGGATGAGGTAGACGGCGAGCAGTACTATGTATTCACCTGTCAGGTGTCTGCCAAGGAAATGGCCTCCAAGATCAAGGCGCAGATCATTACGGATACCGTAAAGAGCACGGTTTACAGCTTTACCGTGGAGGATTACGCAAACGAGATCCTGGACAACAGTGACGCATACAACAACTACACAGTTGGTCTGGTTCGGACTTTGATGCAGTATGGCACCTATGCGGATGCATACTTTGCAGGGGAGACCCTGGGTGCAACAAAGGAAATGAGCCAGGTGACAGCAGACACTCTGGCGATGGAAGTGTATGTAGCGGACGGCGAATTGCCGGAGGGCATTTCCTACTACGGCTCCACGTTGCTGCTGGAGTCCGATGTCGTACTCAGACATTATTTCAAGGTTGCAAAGGGCACGGATGTTTCCGCATACGGCTTTACCGGCAACAAGGGCAATTACTACTATGTGGATCTTGCGGCAGGCTTCGGCGTGACCGTGGCAGACTGTGTGATCGGCGATTACACACTGAAGTATCAGCCCACATGCTATGTGCGTGCAGTACTGGAAAGTGAAGCTGCTCCGGAGAATCTGAAGCAGCTTGTGACAGCATTTTATTTGTACTATCGTATGTCGCAAATGTCCTAAGACAGCAAAAAGGCGGTTCCTATGAACCGCCTTTTGTTTTGTATGGAGTGTGCAGGGAGGGGTTGCTTATGCAGAGGAAACAGCAAGCAACAGGGGAATCAACATTACCAGCAGGCTCAGACCTACGTTCACTGCCACGGAGATCAGTCCCCATTTCAGATAAGCCCTGGCGGAGACTGGCTTTGTGGACACGTTCACTGCGTAGAGCACTACGCCCACAATCCAGAAGAAAAAGCTCAGCACACACAGGGCGGTTTCTGGTTTGTCCTCCTGTACTGGCTGCTGATAGTAGTAGACACCGTTTGGCTGCTGGGAAGTACTGATTTGCAGCGGTGCACCGCAAACAGGACAGAATCGGGTATGGTCGGCACATTGGTTGCCGCAGTTTTGACAATAGATCATATAAACCTCCATCTGTTTTAACGCTTTCATTATAGCATGTTATGTTGTGAAAGTCAAGCGGGTGGAAACATGTTTTAGATTAGATGCAATTCACAAAATATCTTTGTTTTTTTTACATGATTTCACTGCTTTCCGTGTTCCACATCCGGTATAATTAAATAAATATGCAGAATAAATACGCAGAGAGGGGGGAGAGAAGATGCCGGAGGAAGAGACGCAGGGAGAAGATATTCTGGATGTTGTACGGGACTTCCGGTTTAACTCCTCCAGTGACCGATACAACCGGGATTATCAGGATTGGCGGCGGTTTTCCAAATCCCACTATGCATTCCGGTTTATGAAGAACAAAAAAGAGCGGGTGTATGTGGAGGGTACCGGCTTCTTGAACAGCGGCGCTGCGGAGGCTACACGAACAGCGCTCCGCCGGGTGGGCAAGGTCATCGGCATTGCGTTGCTGGTGTATCTGCTGTGCGACCTGGGGGGCAGTGCCCTGCTGGTGCGGATCTTTCAGCGGCTGGGTTTTCATGTGTCCGGCAGTCTGTTTTCCACCCAGATGTATGGCAGCCAGTGGGGAATCGTATTTGTGAAAATGATCGATATTTTCCTCCGGTATGCTTTGACGGCATTGGTGCTGCAATACTGCTTCCGGCTGCCCTTTTCCGTGTGTGCCTCCTATCGTCCTACCGCCTCCTCTGACGTGCTGCAAGGATCCGCTCTGGCGCTGTTGGTGGGCACGGCGGTATGTGTGCTGAGTGGTCTGACGGGCACCTCCCAGCTGTCCCAACAGCTGTTGTATTCCTATACAAACGGCAAGGCGGTGCTGGTCTACGTTATGTACGAGATCACCTTTGCCTCCATGCTGATCGAAATGCTGTACCGGGGCATGCTTCTGCCGGTATTGCGGCAGTTCGGGGATAAATTCGCAGTTTCCATCATTGTGTTGATCGCCTTTTTGCAGCCCAATTCTTTGCCCTATCGGATCGGAGAAGCGCTGCTGGGATTGCTTTGCGGCTATTTTATGCTCCGGACCGGTTCCTTATTTTGCTGTTATCTGATCCGGATCGCCTATGTGCTGACCACCTTCGGGCAGTTGGCACTGGATTCCAACCAGGTGGATCGGCATCTGATCCACCGGATCTACGTGCTGGTAACTCTGGTGGCGTTGGTGTCCTTTGTGGTGATGACCTTGATCCGCAAGCAGCGGAAATCCAAGGCATATATATGCAATCAATGTCTGTACCTGTCCACCCAGGATAAATTGGCTGCGTTTTTTTCCAGTACTACCATGCTGCCCTGGGTGGCAGTGATGATCCTGTTGGGCATGCTTCAGATCTTTCAGGGGTAGGGGGATATATGGACGATTTTGCGTATATGCGCCAGGCCATGGAGCTGGCGGAGCAGGCTGCTGCACTGGGGGAGATCCCGGTGGGGGCGCTGGTGGTGCAGGATGCCACAGGGGAGGTCCTGGGCAGGGGATACAACCGTCGGGAGGTGGATCATGATCCCACTGCCCACGCAGAGGTGCTTGCCATCCGGCAGGCGGCTTTGGCGCTCGGTAGCTGGCGGCTGTCCGGTTGCACCCTCTATGTGACCCTGGAGCCGTGTCCCATGTGCTGCGGCACCATCATCAACGCCCGGGTGCGCCGGGTGGTGTTTGGCGCCTATGACAGCAAGGCTGGTTCGGCGGACTCGGTGATCAACCTGTTTGCCCTGCCCTATAATCATAAGCCGGCAGTGACCGGTGGACTGCTGGAGGATGCCTGCAAGGAACAGCTTCAGAGGTTTTTCTCCGGACTGCGTGAAAAATAGCCGTATGCTTAAAAGCATACGGCTTTGTTTATGCTTCGCAGAAGGCATGTCCCACGTCAGATTGCAGATATTCCGCTGTGGTGCCGAAGAAACGCAGGGTGCTGTCCAGATGTAGGATCCGGTTGGCTTGCTTGACGGCTGCCTGGATGTCGTGGGAGATCATGATGACCGCAATGTGGTCCTCCCGATTCAGCTTCCGGATCAGCGCATAGAAATCCGCCGTTGCCACCGGATCCAGGGCGGATACCGGTTCGTCCAGCAACAGCAGTTTTCCCGTTGCGCACAGGGCTCTTGCCAACAGCACACGCTGCTGCTGCCCGCCGGACAGGGCACGGAAGCTGCGGCGGCGCAACTCCGTAAGCTCCAGGCGTTCCATGATTCCATCCGCCCGTTTTCGTGCCTGTGCATTGTAAAAGGGGAGCATGCCGCACCGATTCAGCAATCCGGAGCGCACCACTTCCTCCACGCTGGTGGGGAATTCCCGCTGTACAGCGGTTTGCTGGGGCAGATAGCCGATCTCTTGCCGGCGGAGTCCATCCCCGAAAATTACGTTTCCCCCAGCCAGGGGCTTGAGTCCCAGGAGTCCCCGCATCAGAGTGCTTTTGCCGGAGCCATTTTCCCCGACAATGCAAAGGTAGTCCCCGGGATCCAGGAAAAAGGAGATATCGTTGACGACATTCCTGCCGTCATACTGCATGGTGATGTGCTCACAGCTGAGCAGGTGCATGATAGGCTTCCTCCAAACTGAAAATGATTTTCATTTCTAGTATACACATATTTTGCAGGCTTGTCAAGGGAGGGACAACAAAAAAGGAGCGGATGAAATATCCGCTCCTGGTGATATTTGCTTGATTTAAGCGTACTTTGCAGTAGAAACCGGAACACCAACGCCCATGGTAGAGGACAGGGTGCAGGACTTTACATAGGTACCCTTGGTTGCAGCCGGCTTAGCCTTTGCAATTGCGTCCATCAGAGTGTTGAAGTTCTCATTGAGCTTATCAGCACCGAAGGAAGCCTTGCCGATGGGGCAGTGGATGATGTTGGTCTTGTCCAGACGGTACTCGATCTTACCAGCCTTTGCTTCGGTGATTGCCTTGGCAACGTCCGGTGTAACAGTACCAGCCTTCGGGTTCGGCATCAGGCCACGGGGACCCAGCACCTTACCGAGACGGCCTACCAGACCCATCATGTCGGGAGAAGCGATGACAACATCAAAGTCCATCCAGTTTTCCTTGGTGATCTTGTCAACCAGATCCTGACCGCCAACGAATTCAGCGCCTGCTGCCTTTGCAGCCTCATACTTGTCTTCCTTGCAGAATACGCATACACGTACCTTCTTACCGGTACCGTTGGGCAGAACAACTGCGCCACGAACCTGCTGATCAGCGTGACGGGAGTCTACGCCCAGACGTACATGGATCTCGATGGTCTCATCAAACTTTGCCTTTGCGTTCGCACATACCAGAGCCAGTGCCTCATCGGACTCGTACTGCTTGGATGTATCGATCGCCTTTTTGCTGTCGATATATTTCTTGCCGTGTTTCATTCTATTTTCCTCCTAATAATAGTGGTGATACCGGATGCTTATAGCGTGTCCGGTTAGCGGAAAGATTTCCTCCCACCGTTCAGAAGTCAGGAATCAGCGCACGCAGCACTGCATCATGCCTCTGGTCTTAGTCAACAACAACGATACCCATGGAACGAGCGGTGCCTGCGATCATGCTCATAGCAGCCTCCAGGGAGCCTGCGTTCAGGTCAGCCATCTTGGTTTCAGCAATCTTCTGAACCTGTTCCTTGGTGATGTTTGCAACCTTTGTCTTGTTGGGAACGCCGGAAGCAGTTTCAATGCCGCATGCCTTCTTGATCAGAACAGCAGCCGGCGGAGTCTTTGTGATGAAGGAGAAAGAACGGTCTGCATAAACGGTGATTACAACCGGGATGATCATGCCGATATCGTTCTTTGTACGCTCGTTGAATTCCTTGGTGAAGGACATAATGTTTACACCGTGCTGACCCAGAGCAGGACCAACCGGCGGAGCAGGTGTTGCCTTACCTGCGGGGATCTGCAATTTGATGTAGCCAGTAACCTTTTGTGCCATGCTTAACGCACCTCCATAAATTGTGGTGAATGCGAGATGAGCTTGATTTCATCTCTCCCACTTTTGGCTTGTCGCCATTTGTTTCATCTTGTGAGCAATGCTCAGTCATCCAGCTTGATTACCTGGTTGAGTGCCAGAGTAGCGGGGGTTTCCCGCCCGAACATGGAGATCATCACGTCTACGGTCTGATCCTCCAGGTTGATGCTCTGTACGATGCCTACGAAGCCGTCCATTGCGGTGCCGGAGACCTTGACGCTGTCTCCCACAGCAAAGTTGACCTGTACGGTGGAGCCAGTCTCTACCCCAAGGGCAGCCACTTCCTTTTCCGTCAGGGGCGTAGGCTCGGATGCGGGGCCGACAAAGCCGGTCACGCCTCTGGTGTTACGGACAACGTACCAGGAATCGTCTGTGTAAACCATCTTCAGCAGAACGTAGCCCGGATAAGTCTTGCGCTCTACTTCCTTGGTTTTACCGTCGGTAATCTCAGTTACCTTTTCGGTCGGAACCTTCACCTCAAGGATCAGATCATGCAGCTTTCTGTTTTCCACGACCTTTTCGATATCCTGTGCTACTTTGTTTTCATAGCCGGAGTAGGTGTGGATCACATACCACTTTGCAGCCTCTGCCATTTTGCATCCTCCTTAAATTTCAGTTCCAGTTCAGTCGGGTCAGCCATGCAAAGCCAGTTCAAACAGCTTCAGCAGCCCTGCGTCCAGACCGCCCACGAACAGCGCCGTCAGAAGCATGGTCACGAGAACCACAACGGTGTTGTCGAATACGGTTTTCCGGGTGGGCCAGGAAACCTTTTTGAATTCGCTTTTCAGGTCACGGAACCACTTGGCAATGCCTTTAAAGAAGCGCTTGAACCGACCGTCGCCGGAGGCCTTCTTTTCCTTTTCTTCCTTTGCCATGCCGTACCCTCCGTTACTTTGTTTCTCTGTGCAAGGTATGCTTCTTGCAGAACTTGCAGTGTTTGTTCATCTCAATACGTTCCGGATCGTTCTTCTTGTTCTTCTTGGAAACGTAGTTGCGCTGCTTGCACTCGGTGCAAGCCAAAGTCACCTTAACTCTCATATCGGCACCTCCTATTATTACTGTCTTCCGTGGGGAAAGACGTGTTTGCCTCCCTCAGTTCAGAGCGGCTGCCGGGCGGCGTGATCCGTTTCCGGGCACAAAAATAAAACCTCTGAAAGAGGTAATACAAGTATACCATATTTCCTTGTCCAAAGTCAAGGGTTTTTTGAAATTTCCCGGACAGGTTCTATTTTCTGCCGGGGAATACTATATATATTATAGGCAATACCGCACAAAGCCCGCCTGTCGGCTTTGCGTAGCATCTGCTGACGAATTTTCCGTCATATCACACAGAAACTCCTTGCAATACGCCAGTATTCCTGCGTCGTTTCTATGCAATCTGACGAAAAATCTGTTGGCACATCTACCACACATTCTTTGTGCGGTGTTGCCTATAGGCACACTGAAGGCATGCTCCCATCCGGCAGAGGAACTTTGCGCTTTTTTCTGTGAAAATGCAAAAAAATACTTGCGCTGTTTTGTGAAGTATGCTATAATATTATGTCACATAAAATAAAAACTGTCAAGCCCGGCGAGACGGAGCGGGCAGTTTGACGAACAAAGGAGTAGGTTATGTCTAAAATCAGAGTAGCAGTCGTTTTCGGCGGCGTGTCCAGCGAACATGATGTTTCACTGGTTTCGGCGACAAACGTCATTGAAAATATTCCACAGGATAAATACGAGGTTATGTGCATCGGCATCACCAAAAAGGGACGCTGGCTGTACTACCCTGGCGATACCGCTGCCATTGCCTCCGGCGAGTGGGAACGGGATCCCGACTGTATTTCTGCAGTGCTCTCTCCGGATCCCCTTCACGGCGGTTTCCTGCTGATCGAAAACGGTGAGGCTACCGTCCGGAAGGTGGACGTGGTATTCCCGGTGCTGCACGGCAAGAACGGGGAGGACGGCACCATCCAGGGTCTGATGGATCTGGCACGGATCCCTTATGTGGGCTGCGGTTTGCTGGCGTCCGCCTCCTGTATGGATAAGGTGCACACCCACACGGTGCTGGATTACAACAAGATCCGGACTGCACGGTGGCGCATGATCGGGCAGCGTGACCTGAACCGGCTGGATGCCTGCTGTGCACAGATCGGAGAAGAACTGGGCTACCCTCTGTTCGTAAAGCCTGCCAACTGCGGCAGCTCCATCGGCATCAACAAGGCAACGGATGCGGAAACTCTGAAGGATGCGGTCAAGATCGCCTTCAGTCATGACAATAAGGTGGTCATTGAGGAGTTTATCCAGGGCAAGGAGCTGGAGGTTGCGGTATTCGGCTACGACAACCCCTTTGCATCCTTTGTGGGAGAGATCGAGCCCTGCAACGACTTTTACGATTATGAGGCAAAGTACATTCTGGGTACCTCCAAGCTGTACATCCCTGCCCGGATCGACGCAGACAGCGAAAAGGAGATCCGGGAAACTGCAGTGGCTGCATACAAGGCACTGGGCTGCAAGGGGCTGTCCCGGGTGGACTTCTTCCTCAAGCAGGACGGTACGGTGATCCTCAACGAGATCAACACCATGCCGGGCTTTACACCCATCAGCATGTATCCCAAGCTGATGGAGAATCTGGGCATGAGCTACAGCTATCTGATCGACAAGCTGCTGGAGCAGGCTATTGAGAATGCGGATCGTACCTATTGATCCTGTTCTATTAAATCTGGAAGGAGAGCGGCTGTGATCTGTGGATGCAGCCGGTGATTGGAACATGAACAACGACGCAATCGGCGTATTCGACTCAGGCATCGGCGGTCTGACGGCTGTCAAAGCCCTGCGGGCACTGATGCCCAACGAGAACATTATCTATTTTGGCGACACTGCCCGGATCCCTTACGGCAGCCGGAGCCGGGAAACCGTATTGAAATACGCAAATGAGGATATTGCATTTTTGCGGAAATTCCCCATTAAGATGATCATTGCCGCCTGCGGCACGGTCAGCACCATTCTGGGCACCAAGTCTCCTGTGACGGATATGCCCTTTACCGGGGTGCTGCTGCCCTCGGTGCAGGCTGCCTGCGGCGCCACCCGGAACGGGCGCATCGGCGTCATCGGCACCCCTGCCACCATTCGCAGCGGCAGTTATGCCAAGGCCATCAAGACCATCAACCCCCATGCCTTTGTGGTGGGCAATGCCTGCCCCCTGTTTGTGCATCTGGTGGAAAACGGCTACACGGATCGGGATAACCCGGTGACCCGGATGGTGGCGGAGGAATATCTGACCCCCATCAAGCAGGAAGGGGTGGATACCCTGATTCTGGGCTGTACCCATTATCCGGTGATCCGGGATCTGATTGCGGATATCATGGGGCCGGACGTGACGCTGATCTCCTCCGGGGAGGAGGCTGCAAAGTTTGCAAATCTCTGCCTGCTGGAGCATGACCTGCTGACGGATCGGGAAACCCCCGGTACCTGCACCTTCTACGTCAGCGACAGCGTGGCATTGTTTGAGGAAAACGCAAAGCATTTTCTGAAGGAAGGCGTGGATGGCAAGGTGCTGTTTGCCTCCCTGGATGATACGCCGTCGTAACGGCACAAAGATTGTGAGAAAACTATGGATGTTATGATCGATATGACCAGCGTGCAGATCGTCAACGAGGATCGCACGGTGACAGAGCTTGTGACAGAGGGTGTCTACCGGATGGAGGGGGATACCGCCCACATCAGCTATGAGGATTCTGAAGCCACGGGCTTTGAGGGCTCCGTCACGGAGGTGGAGGTGCAAGGAGAGCGGCTTGCGTCCATCCGGCGCAGCGGCACTGCCACCTCCAATCTGGTCATTGAATCTAATAAAAAGCACTATTGCCACTATGCCATGCCCTTTGGGGAAATGGTGATCGGGGTATACACCCACGCAATCCGGAACCGGTTGACCCCGGAGGGGGGAGAGCTGTTCCTGCGGTATACCATTGATATGAACGGCAGTTACCTGTCGGACAATGAGATCAGGCTTTCCGTGCGGAAGGCATAAGGCAGCGCCTGCGGGGCTGTGGAAGATAAAAGGAGCGTTGAAACAATGGCAAATCTGATTAAACAGGCATCGGATCAGCTGCGGGAGATCCTGCTGGGATCCATGGGCAGACTGGTGGCATCCGGAGCGGTGCCTCCGGAGCCGGTAAGTGACTTCAAGATCGAGATTCCGGCGGACAAGTCCCACGGGGATTTTGCGACCAATGCGGCGATGGTTTGCGCCAAGCCCTTCCGGATGGCGCCCCGTGCCATTGCGGAGAAGATCCTGGGAGAACTGGTGCTGGAGGGTACCTACTTCGACCGGGCGGAGATCGCTGGTCCCGGCTTCATCAACTTCTTTTTGAGCCCCCGGTGGTTTGCCCAGGTGGTGAACACGGTGCTGGAGGAAACCGGCACCTACGGCAGAACCGATACCGGCGAGGGCAAGCGGGTGCTGGTGGAGTTCGTTTCCGCAAACCCCACCGGCCCCATGCATGTGGGCAACGCAAGAGGCGGCGCCATCGGGGACTGCCTGGCAAGCCTGCTGGACTGGGCTGGCTATCAGGTAGAGCGGGAGTTCTACATCAACGACGCCGGCAATCAGATCGAAAAGTTTGCCACATCCCTGGAGGTGCGCTATTTGCAGCTGTACCGGGATGGGGTGGAGCTGCCGGAGGACGCTTATCAGGGCATGGACATTGTGGAGCATGCAAAGGCGTTTGCGGCGGAAAACGGCGACCGGTATGTGGACGCTGACGCCAAGACACGGCGGGATGCCCTGGTGGCGTATGCACTGCCCAAGAATATTGAAGGGCTGAAGCGGGATCTGGGCAAGTACCGGATCCAGTATGACACCTGGTTCCGGGAAAGCACTCTGCATGCAGACGGCAGCGTGCTGGAGATTGTCCGGAAGCTGCGGGACAGCGGCTATACTTATGAGCAGGACGGAGCCACCTGGTTCAAGGCAACGGAATTCGGGGCGGACAAGGACTTCGTGCTGGTGCGTTCCAACGGCATTCCTACTTATGTGGTTCCCGATATTGCCTACCACTACAACAAGCTGGTGACCCGGGGCTTCGACAAGGCCATCGATGTGCTGGGTGCGGATCATCACGGCTATGTGCCTCGTCTGAAGGCGGCGCTGACCGCCCTTGGGGTGGACGCTTCCAAGCTGGACGTGGTGCTGATGCAGATGGTATTCGTGATGCGGAACGGCCAGGTGGCAAAGCTGTCCAAGCGCAGCGGCAAGGCCATTACTCTGGTGACCTTGCTGGAGGAGATCCCCATTGATGCAGCCCGTTTCTTCTTCAATCTGCGGGAGGCGAATTCCCACTTTGAGTTTGATCTGGATCTGGCAGTGGAGAAATCCTCCCAGAACCCGGTTTACTATGTACAGTATGCCCACGCCCGGATTTGCAGTCTGCTGCGGAATCTGGCAGAGGAGGGGATCCGGCCGGCAGAACTGACCGGGGAGCGGATGCAGCAGTTTACACAGCCCCAGGAGATCGAGCTGATCCGGTACATTGCCATGCTGCCCCAGGAGATCGACACGGCGGCAAAGCATTACGATCCTTCCCGGATCACCAAGTACACCGTGGAGCTGGCGACCCTGTTCCACAAGTTCTACGATGCATGCACCGTAAAGAATGCAGAGCCCCAGCTGCGGGAGGCACGACTTGCCCTTTGTGCAGCTACCCGGCAGGCACTTGCCAATGCACTGACCATGCTGAAAATTACCTGCCCGGAGAAAATGTGACAGTTTGCAGTCAATTTATTGCAGATTGGTTACAAAAAAGTATCAGAAAAAACGGGGAATTATGGCGAAAAAACGCCGTTTTTGAATGTGAATCGTAACATGTCAGCGGAAAGTTCACAATTTGTTAACAAATACGGCTCGAAAATGTGTTACAATCTGTAATATATTCGAGTGAAGCAAACCGGCATGTGCGAAATTTATGAAAAAGAAAGGGTTTCAAAATTATGTCGAACAGGTTATTTCAAGGGCTGGTTCACCAGATGCGCGATACCATTGACGCTGTGATTGGCGTTGTGGATGATACTGCAACCATCATCGCCTGCAGCGACCTGACGAAGATCGGCACCACAAATGAGTTTGTTTCGCTGGATTTGAGCGACTCCCACGAGATCTTCATCCGGGACGGCTACACCTACAAGCCCTTTGGCTCCCGGGTGACGCCGGATTACGCCGTATTCGTGGAGGGCGTGGACGAAAACGCTGCCAAGTATGCAAGCATCATGGCAATCACCCTTTCCAACATCAAGCAGTATTACGACGAAAAGTACGACCGGAACAACTTCATCAAGAACGTGGTGCTGGACAATGTACTGCCGGGAGATATTGTAATCAAGGCACGGGAGCTGCATTTCAATTCCGAGATCAGCCGGGTAGTGCTGTTGATCCGCATCGTTTCCGCCAATGACATTTCCGCTTACGATGTCATCCAGAATCTGTTTCCGGACAAGAGCAAGGACTTTGTATTCAACATTACCGAAACCGACATCGTGCTGGTCAAGGAAATCAAGAATACGGTGGACTCCAAGGATCTGGAAAAACTCGCCCGTTCCATTGCGGATACCCTCAGCAGCGAGTTTTACACCCGTGTGAATGTGGGCATCGGTACCGTGGTTGTGGGCGTAAAGGATCTGGCTCGTTCCTTTAAGGAAGCCCAGATGGCGCTGGAAGTGGGCAAGGTATTTGACACGGACAGAGTCATCGTAAGCTACGACAATCTGGGCATTGCCCGTCTGATTTATCATCTGCCCACCACTTTGTGTGAAACATTCCTGCACGAGGTGTTCAAGCGGGGCAGCATCGAATCTCTGGATCATGAGACACTGTTTACCATTCAGCGGTTCTTTGAAAACAATCTGAACGTGTCCGAAACCTCAAGAAAGCTGTTTGTACATCGGAATACCCTGGTGTACCGGTTGGAGAAGATCAAGAAACTGACAGGTCTGGATCTTCGTGAATTTGACCATGCGATCATCTTCAAGATCGCCCTGATGGTCAAGAAATATTTGTCGGCAAATCCCGTTAAATTCTAAAGCTTTATTTGCCCGACGCATTCGTGTTGGGCAATTTTCTTAGGACAGCATCGCACAGAGCCTGTGCAGGGCTGCTTGCAGGGATTCTTTGTTCTCCGCATCCTGCGGGAAGGACAAGCCGGCTGCCGAAAGAATAAGGAAGGTGTATTTGTGGTAGAGTTGAAGAATGTTTCCGTTACCTATCAAACGACAGGTATTCAGGCGCTCAACAATATCAGTCTGAAGGTCAACGACGGCGAATTTGCGTTCGTGGTCGGTTCCTCCGGTGCCGGAAAAAGTACGCTCATCAAGCTGCTTCTGAAGGAGATCGACGCCACAAGCGGCGTGGTTACCGTCAACGGTTATAATCTGACCAATCTCAAGCGTCGGCGTGTGCCGGAATTTCGCCGTACCATCGGGGTGGTATTCCAGGATTTCCGCCTCATTGAAACCATGACTGTGTACGAAAACATTGCCTTTGTGCTGCGGGTCATTGATGCCCCCAGAAAGTACATACGCAAGCGTGTACCCTATGTGATCAGCCTGGTAGGACTTCAGGACAAGGCGTCCTCCTATCCCAGGGAGCTGTCCGGCGGCGAGCAGCAGCGTGTTGCACTTGCCCGGGCGCTGGTAAATGACCCGGCGCTTATTATTGCGGACGAGCCTACGGGCAACATTGATCCGGAACTGTCTTATGAAATGGTGGAGCTGCTGCAGGGGATCAATGAATGCGGCACGACAGTTCTGATGGTCACCCACGCTCACGAGCTGGTGCGGCATTTCGGCGGCCGTATCATCAACATCAATTCCGGCTCCATCATCTTCGATGAGATGGTAGGAGGCAATTATGAAGCTTAGCGGCGTAAGATATCTGATCAAGCAGGGCGTGGACAACGTCTGGAAGAACCGGGTCATGGCATTTGCTTCCTTTTGTGTGCTGCTGGTATCCCTGCTGCTGGTAGGCATCTCCTGCCTGTTCTTTTTGAATTTAAATTCCATTATTGGTGGAATTGAAGATAAAAACGAAGTGATTATTTACATCAAAGACAATACCTCCGATCAGCAGATCCAGGAGATGGGCAAGAAGCTGGAGCAGATGGACAATGTGTCTAGCGTGTCCTTCTACTCTAAGGAGGACGCCTATGCGGACCTGAAGTCGGATATGATGGAGTATGAAGTGCTGTTTGAATCTCTGGGAGATGACAACCCCCTGCCGGATGCCTACCGGATCCGGGTGACGGATATTTCCCGGCTTTCCGATACCCTGAGCTCCCTGAACAGCATGCAGGATGTGGATCGGATCCGTGCTCCCTATGACTTTGTCAATGTGCTGACCGGTCTGCGGCGGATCGTTTCCGTTGTGGCGCTTGCGGTTGTGGTAGCTCTGGTGATCGTGTCCATGGTCATCATCTCCAACACCACCCGTGCCAGCGTGTTTGCCCGCCGGCGGGAGATCAGCATTATGAAATACGTTGGCGCAACCAATGCCTTCATCCGGCTCCCCTTCTTTGTAGAGGGTATGCTCACCGGCCTGATGGCAGGGGCAGTGGCAACCGTCATCACCTGGTTTTCGTATGACTCTCTGGTGGATCTGCTGAAAGCAGATGCAGACATTCTGAGCATCATTGGCGTAGGCAGCATCATTACCTACAATGACGTAGCATTGCCTGTGACCCTGGCATATCTGGGGGCTGGCGCACTGGTAGGCGCCATCGGCAGTGTGATTTCCACAAGAAAACATCTGAAGGTATAAGGAGGGAATGTCCGTTCGGGACACACATATGCAAAAGAGCAAGAAGAAGCATGATTGGGTCAAGCGGCTCAAGGCACTGACCGTCTGCGGGGCGGTTGCATTTGGCGTATTGACCTGTACACAGCAGTTTGGGGATATGCCTGCAAGCGCAAAGACCATTTCCCAGCTGGAGCAGGAGATCAAGGAAAACAACCAGAAGATCCAGGAGCAGCAGCAAAAGCTGGATGCTCTGAAACAGGACATGAACAAGCAGCAGGAGGCTGAGGATGCCCTCCAGGAGCAGATCAAGACCATCAACGAGAAGATCTCCCTGGTGGATGTGCAGCTGACTACCATCAACCAGCAGATCGAGGATACCCAGGGGGAGATCGACACCCTGGAGGCAGACATTGCCCAGCAGCAGATTGATATTGACCAGGGACTGGACAGCTTCAAGAAGCGGCTGCGTGCCATGTATGTGACCGGCAATGACAGTCTGGCATCCGCATTGGTAGGATCCACGGACTTTTACGATATGCTGTCCAAGATGGATCTGATCGCCCGGGTGGCAGATCACGACGACAAGCTGGTAACAGGTCTGATGGAACAGATGGAGCAGCTGAAGAGCAGCAAGGAGCAGCTGGTTTCCAAGCAGAATGAGCAGGAGCTGCAGAAGGTGGAGCAGGAAAAGATCCGTGCGGATTACAGTGATTCCATCCAGGAGCTGAATACGAAGGTGCAGCAGACCAAGGCTGCACAGGCAGAATTACAGGAAGAAGCGGACGCTGCAAACAAGGACATCAACGCCTATAAGGCTGAGAATGCTTCCAAGGAAAAGGAGCAGGATCAGATCATGGCGGAGATCAAGCGGCAGCAGGCTCTGGCGACCAAGCAGAACAATTCCCAGACCACCACCGTGACCAAGCCGGACACCACCTATTCCGGTGGGCGCTTTGCATGGCCGGTGCCGGGACACTACTTTATCTCCAGTCCTTATGGTAATCGTTGGGGGAAAATGCACCAGGGTATTGACATTGCCAGCGGCGGCTCCAGTATCAGCGGCGCTGCAACGGTGGCAGTAGCCAGCGGTACTGTGACTCTGGTCAAAACCGGCTGTACCCATAACTACAAAAAGACCAGAAGCTGCGGCTGCAACGGTGGCTACGGCAACTATGTAGTAGTGACCCACGCAGACGGTTACTCCACCTTGTATGCACATCTGGCATCCGTCAGCGTATCCTACGGACAGACAGTTTCCACCGGCACTGTGCTGGGTACGGTGGGATCCACCGGCTGGTCCACCGGGTTCCACCTGCACTTCGGTGTGATGAAGAACGGTTCCTTTGTGAATCCGGCACCCTATCTCGGTATATAATCTATCTGCACGGGGCAATCTGTAACAGGGTTGTTCCGTGCATTTATGCAATGTTTGGAAAGGAGCAGGATGCGGTGCATCCGACTACGCTATGAACAAAAAGATCAGCCTGGGACTGACCATCAGTCTGGTGGCGCTGGCCTGTGCATTGACCTTTATCCTGACCTCTGCCTATAATCTGCATCATTTTAACCAGAAGGTTTCCAGTGTGGAAAATATGGCGGATACCTATAACCGGCTCAGTGAACTGGATGGTCTGGTGCGGGAGAACTACTACAAGGAGATCGATGAGGAGAGCTTGTCCGATGGCATTCTGAAGGGCTACGTCAGCGGTCTGAACGATCCCTACTCCCGGTACATGACCGCCAAGGAGATGGAGACCTCCCGGGAAAATGACAAGGGTGTCCTGGTGGGCATCGGCGTTACCGTCACCAAGGACGAAAGCGGGTATATTTTCATCGATTCCGTCACGGCTGATACCCCGGCTGCCCAGTCGGAGCTTGCGTCCGGAGATATCATTGTTGCCATCAACGGCACGGATGTGCTGGAGCTTGGCTATGAGCAGGCAGTGGAGCAGATCAAGGGCAAGGAGGGTACCACCTTAAAGCTGACGGTGCGCCGGGGAGGCGTGGATCAGGATTATGAGTTGGTACGCAGAACCATCCAGGTCAAGACCGCCTCCGGAGAGATGCTGGAGGGTAAGATCGGCTATATCCGTATCTCCGGCTTTAAGGAATCCACGGTGGAGCAGTTCAACGAGGCGCTGCAAAACCTGCTGAATGATGGGGCGGTTGCTCTGGTCTTTGACGTGCGGGGCAATCACGGGGGATTGGTGACCTCCGTCGGAGAGTGCCTGGATCCCTTGCTGCCGGAGGGAGATGTGGCATTTGCCACCTACCGGGACGGCAGGGAGGAAGTGCTGATCCGTTCGGATGCAAAGGAGTTGAACCTGCCCATGGCAGTGCTGGTGGACGGAGATACTGCCAGTGCGGCGGAGCTGTTTGCTTCTGCTTTGCGGGATTTTGAAAAGGCAAAGCTGTACGGGGTTACCACCTATGGCAAGGGGGTTATGCAGAACACCATTTCTCTGGACGATGGGGGCGGATTGACCATTACAGTGGCTACCTATCGGACTGCCCGTTCTGTATGCTACCAGGGGATCGGTCTGATTCCGGATGAAACCGTGGAGCTGCCGGAGGATGCACCTGCTCTGGATGAACGGAGCCATGATGCGGATCCTCAGCTGCAAAAGGCACTGACGGCGCTGCAGGGCGGTGCATAAGTATGAATTGACGCAGGGTATTCCTGGTGGGATATCCTGCGTTTGGCGTATCCGGCTGCCTTATATCAGCAGCAGCACCGTCAGCAGCGTTACCCCCGGCACGCCCAGCAGCAGGGAGATGCCCCCCGTAAAGCAGTTCAGGGGCATCTCCACCCCGAAGCGTCCGCCGTACAGATGCATCAGAGTCAGGGCTGCCACACCGGTGAGCATGCCCAGCAGGGCGGAGCGCAGGGGGCGCTTTCGGCTCAGATAGCACCGGAGCATCCAAAGTCCGGCGATGAGCCAGATGCCGCAGAAGATCCATTCCGTTTTCAACATAGTCGTCTCCTTACATCAATACATATCCCAGCGCCGCCAGCAGTTATACGATGAAAAT
>ENA-OURV01001121-OURV01001121.1-human-gut-metagenome-genome-assembly--contig:-NODE-1121-length-21958-cov-3.784230_pt1 | contig 21958 bp, 12 predicted proteins | sample MGYA00242141_ERZ509072 | MGnify/ENA primary metagenome ERZ509072 (study PRJEB26280, sample SAMEA2338763) | human gut metagenome | biome: human gut; feature: human-associated habitat; material: faeces... | reverse complement strand
AATCTGAGACAACTTTTTTCATGTTACTTAAACAACGTGGCTCTGTCTTAAAGACAGAAAAAGAAAAGTGTAGTAAAAAATTATCTTATGGAAACAGGGGTATGCAGAATCCCTCCGCACGAATCCCCTTAAGGAGATATTATAGCAGCATCTTAGCGATGCATTCGCATGGACATCATCATAGAACCGCACATGACCATCATCTCTGCAAAAGAGTTCGCAGATGAAACGATGTTAGAATAATATGTGCAGTTGCTCCTTTTCATATCGGGGGCAAATGTAAATAAAAAATCCGGCTGAGTGGCCGGATTTTCTCTATTTTGTTGAAAAAATTACATTTTTGTTAACTCCGTTTCCAGCTGTTTTACAGAGGAAATTTTATCTGTGTAGATGCAAGGACCTGTAATACAGCCACTTTCGCAAGCCATAACCTCTATGAACGGAGCCGGAACCTTGCCTGTCTTTGAATACACCTTTAACATTGCTATATTCTTTTTGGTAAGGTTTGATACCTGCAGATATTTAAGATCCGGCTTACCAAGGTAGTTCTTTACGGCAGTGGCAACACCTGTGCTCTTGGCGTATGCGTATGAATCTTTGTCTGCCCTTGTTGCAGGAGCGTATGGTTCAACCTTTTCAAAATCTATGTTGAAACCAACGAACAGAGAACCTATCTCTTCAAATGTAAGTACGTAATCTACATTAGGATTGTCCCTTCCCTCTTTTCTTTTGGCAATGCAAGGCCCAACAAACACTGTCTTTGCATTAGGATATTTCTCCTTGGCAATCTGCGCTGTATAGTACATAGGGGAGCCTGTATGGGAGATATATTTTACAATGTCCGGAATATGTTTCTTTGCTGCTTGAACATATGAAGGACAGCAGCTTGTTGTCATAAACGGATCCCCTTTCTCCAATCTTTCAAGCAACTCCGGCCCCTCTGTCCTTGTTGTAGTCATTGCACCCTGCGCAACCTCTATTATATCTGTAAAGCCAATCTGCTTAAGTGCTCCGTAGATCTTTTCAATAGGAACATCGTATTGGCCCAGAATAGCCGGAGCAACCATGGCAACTACCTGTTCGCCTCTTCTTATAGATTGTAGAATGTCAAACATTTGCGATATTTCAAAGATGGCACCAAAAGGGCATGCGTTAAGGCACTTCCCGCAATAGATACATTTTGACTCGTCTATATGCTCTATTCCGTACTCATCTTTTGTTATGGCCTTTACAGGGCAAACCTCCTCGCAAGGTACAGGTATGTATACAATTGCATGGTAAGGGCAACTTTGCTGGCATTTTCCGCAGCTTATGCAAAGCTCATGATCTATCTCTGCCTGTCCTTTGTTGTTAAAGTGTATGGCTCCTTTGGGGCAGTTTATATAGCAGCTCCTTGCAACGCAACCCCTGCACAAATTGGTGATTTCATAATTTACCTGAACGCAAGATGAGCATGCCTCGTCTATCACGCACATAATATTTTCCTTCTCTATGCCTGTTCTGTTCATTGCTTTTTGAGCATAGTAGGAAAGGGGTATAAGCTCGTCTGTCTCGTCTGTCATATCGTACCCAAGTAGCGGCAGTGATTTGTATTTCCATACAGCACGCTCCTTATGGACGCAACAACGCCCCTTTACCTTGAGCTTTCTTGGAGACAATTTAATAGGAAGGCGGTCTATCTCCTCAACAATGTTTCCATCCTTCCACATTTTTATAAGTTTCGCGAGCAAACCATGCCGCACAATCATTACGTTGTTTGTAAACGCCATATGTCAATATATAAAAATAAGAAGACAAAAAGATTTTGTTTTAATTTGTAATAAAAAAACATCTTTTTGTCAAATTTCGTATAAATATGCGGCAAAGGTATATAAAAAAGCCTTTATATGCAAAAGCTTCCTTTATGTTATGCTATGGTTAGTTTATAGTTTATGGTTAATTAGCTTTGGCTTTGGCTTTAGCCTATTAAGTTTATAGTTTAAAGTCTGTTAATTAGTTTATAGTTTTAAAGATATTAGATTTTACTTTAAACTTTACTGCTATTAACTTAAAAACTGCCCATACACTATAAACTTTCTTTCCTCTCTTTACCCTCTTTACCCTAAAAATAGCCAACGCCAACGCTAATGCTAACGCCAACGCTTGGCCTCAAACTCCCGCATTCAACACTACAAGGTAAAAAAATTCTTTGAAATAAGAAAAAAAAAATATCTTTGAGGGTTAAAAATTAATCTAACTCTTTTGTAAGTTGTTAATACTGCAGACGCGAGTCTGTAGGTTGGAAGCGACTTTAGAAGTTTAATCAAAATGTAGAATTGATTGATCATAGGCTGGTTGTAGCGGCAAGTCAAAAAACTACATTTCAAAAAATTTGCAAAATGAAAATTAACAAATTGTCGGTTTTCGTGTTGTTGGTAACGTTGCTTATGGCCGGGTGCGCCAAAGATAAGGTTGCCTTTAACAAGGAAAAAGGTGATTCCGGTACCGATGGCAATGTGGAGGTGTTTGTGGAGAAGAGGATTACCCACACTCCTGTCATTACTAAGGTTACGGAATCTGAATTGGATGTAGACGATTTTAACGTTGAGATCTACAATGCCAAGAATGTGAGAATTAAGAGTTGGCAGAAATACTCTGAGGTAAAAGGCTCCAAGTTCAGACTGAATACAGGAGATTTTAAACTGAGAGCTGCTTATGGCGACTCTACAGCAACAGGATTTGATGCTGTCTATTTTGAGGGACTTACCTATTTTAACGTGGAGCAGGGAAAGACTGCAAGCGTTGGTGCAACATGCAAGATGGCCAATGTTAAGATGGCCGTTGTTACGGATAATTCGTTTAATGAGGTCTATTCGGATTATACACTTAAAGCTTACAGGAAGGGGTATAAGGACTCTCTTGTATTTGCAACCGGAGAGAGCAGACAGGGATATATCCCTGCAGGTAAGATAGATTTTAGGATCTACTTAACAGACAAAGATGGGAATGAGCGTGTTTATTCTCCTCAGGCATTAGAGTGCAATAAAAACGATTTTGTGACTGTAAGGCTTGGAAGTACAGGCGCTGCAACATTTGAGATTGCTGCAACCTTTACAATAAATACAGAGACAGACAATAAGGTTAAGGAGTATATTATTCCGGGTATCATGAAGCCAAAGGACAAACCGTCTGTTACGGCAGGGTTTGCCTCCCCTCTTGAGATGGTTGAGGGCACCTCTACACAGGCTAAACTTGTTATAAATGCTCCCGGTTATATTGAGTCTGCGGTATTAAAATCATCTTCTGCAGCAGTGCAACAGCTTGGGCTTGGCGAGACCGGAAAAGATCTTGCGGCATTAAGCGAGAGTGATGAGGATTATATTGCGCTTAAAGAGAAAGGTCTTGTATGGAGCAATATGAAGGGGCAAAAGAATGCAGAGATAGATTTGGGCGGATTCTTGTCCAATATTGAATATGATGCTGCATATAGCGGTACATACAACTTTATGTTGGAGATTACAGATATATTCGGGCAGAAATCTGAGACCGCTTTTGAGTGTTATGTTAAGATTGTTCCCGTAACAGTTGCAATTATGGATGTAGCATCTACAGATCTTTGGAGCAAGTTTGCGTATGTTACGCTGCAGTCTAACGCTAATGCAGAATATCTTTCAGTCCAGACAAAGGTTTCTGATTGGGCAGATGCAGGTTGTGAGCTTGTAAAGACAGATGGAGATAAATTCACCTTTAAAGTAAAGGACCTTACTCCGGGTACAGATTATACTTTTAGAGGTAAATTCACAGGCAAGAAAAAAACTGTATGTACAGATGAAAAGACCGGGAAAACCGAGGGCGCCGCAGCATTGGCAGAGGGTGGATTGGAAAATTGTAGTGAATCGAAAGTGAATGGTGGTAATGGAACATTCAGCACATCATTGTATTTAAAATCTATTACAGGTTGGGCAACCAGGAATCCAAAAACAATGGATGGTGGGGATAAAGGTTCAACATTTGGTAACTATTGCACCTATTACAGGTGGTATAATGGTACAATAGAGGCGGACAGTCATACGGAAGGTTCAAAGGCTGCTGAGATATCCACATTGGCGTTTTATAACAAAAAGGTAAGCGGTGTATGGGACGCAGATAAAATTTTGAGTAAGGTTAAGGCTGACGGTACCGCATATGCAGGATACTTGTTCCTTGGAACATACGACAAATCAAATGATAAATATAATTTGGGAATTGCTCATTCAGACAGACCTGTAAGTGTATCTTTTGATTACAAATATGCTCCAATGGGATCCGATAAAGCGATTGCGTATGCAAAGGTGTATGATGCCAATGGGAATGTGATTGCAGAGACAGAGTCTTTTGCTTCTGCATCTGCTTCATCATTTACGACCGCTACACTTAATTTATTGTATACAAGGACAGATGTAAAAGCTGCTAAGATTACGGTGTTCTTCCAGTCCGGTACAAATCTTAATAGAAATGAAATGCATTTGGTTAAGGGCGATTACAATTCAACACCAAGGCCAAAAGATAGAGTAGTTGGCAGTGTGCTTACAGTAGATAATGTTAAACTTAATTATTAGAAAATAAGAAATATAAGATATGAAAAAGTTTTTGCTTTTATTTGCAAGTTTGGTTCTTCTTGTTACTGCATGCAGTAAGGAGGAGAGAAACAGTTCAGATGGAAAGGATACCGGTAAGGTGCAGTTAAGCCTTTCATCTGCAGGTACATTCAAATCAGATGATAAAGTTAATGTGGGAGATTTCAAGGTAGTCATAAAGGGTGCATCCGGCGCGGTTGAGGCTTCTTATGAGAAATATTCTCAGATGCCAAGTTTAATAGAACTTTCTGCCGGCAACTATACCATTGAGGCAGGTAATGTTACAACAAGAGAGGCTGAGTTTGGTGCTCCAGAATATTTTAAGAGCGAATCTTTTGAGGTTGAGGCCGGCAAGGTATCCAATGTAAGCCTTGTTTGTACACTTAGCAATGTAAAACTTACAGTACAATGCGGAGAGAGTTTCTTTAAAGAGTTTGGTGATAAGTTCTCGATAACCGCAACTAACGGAAAGGGCAATTTGGAGTTTGACAAATCGATCATAGATGCAGGAACAAGCGGATACTTTAAGGTGTCTGAGAGCGGGCTTAAAATCTATATGACAGGATACAGATTGTCCGATCAATCTGAGGTTACACATACATACGAGATACCTGTAATTAAAGCTCAGGATCATCATATTGTAAAATTCAATGCGGTTGCAACCGGCGCTGCTGAGATAGGTTCAAACGGCATATCAATAGATTATACAGTTGTAGACAGAGATCATACAATTACAATTCCGGGAGAGGATGAAACTCCTGTTGACCCTGTTGACCCGGTTGATCCTGTAGAGGAGTATCTTCCAACAATAGTGATAGATGGAGATAAATATGATATAGACTCACCTATTGTTGTTGTTGGCAAGGATGAGAGCAAGTATCCTTCTGATGTTAATGTTACGATAAAGACTCTTAACGGAAAGACCATAGAGAATCTGTTTGTTACAATGGAATCACCGGCCCTTACAGACGACTTGCTGGCTATTGTGAAACTTAAAAAGTCTTTTGATATGGCAAATCCAACAGAGGAACTAAAGGAAGGCCTTGCTATGGTGGGCTTATTAGCGGCTAATGATAATGTAAAAGGTAAAAATGAGCAGCCGTTTCCTATAGGTACTTTTATTCCTATTTTGTTGCAATTAGACTCCTTTGATGACAACACTACATCTATAACCCACAGGTTCATAGTTAAAGTTGTAGATTCGGAGGGCAAGTATACAGAGAAAACACTAACAATTCAACACAAAGCTGAGTAATGAAGAAGTTATTGATATTATCACTGTCTGTTCTTGCACTTTTCTCCTGCAACAAGGAGGATAACGGGTTGGAGAATGGCTACGGTTTTGTAAAGGTTAATCTTTCACAAGACGAGTCAACCATTACCAAAGCAGACGCAGAGACTGTGTTTGCAGTTGAAGTGCTTAATGAACAGGGGGTTGTTGTAAAATCGTACGATGACCACAGGAAATTGGAAAACGAGCCTTTAAAGCTAAAGGCTGGAAAATATACTGTAAAGGCCTCTACCGGTGAGAATGTTGAGGCTGGTTGGGAGAAACCTTTTTATACAGGTTCTACACATATAGATGTTGCCAGGGGCAAGACAAACAACTGTAATGTTGTATGTACATTAGCGAATGTTAAGGTTACTGTTACATTGGCAGATGATGTCCTGCAGAACTTTAGAGAGTTTGCACTTACCGTTACCAACGGCAAAGATAACGGTTCGTTAATCTTCTCCAATATCAACGGAACGTTGGATAAGGCTGCCTACTTTAACTGTACAGGTGAGATAAGCTGGAAACTGTATTTGATTAATACAAACGGAGTTGTATTTGAGAACCAGCTTTCAGATCTTATAAAGGATGTAAAGCCAAGGGAGCATTACAATCTTAAGTTCAAGATAGGGGAGGATGGCGACAAACCTGCTGTAGATGTTGCTGTAAGCATAGATGAGACCACAAACGAGACCATACATGATGTTAATATAAATCTTGGCAAGAAAGCTAAACCTCGGTTGACAGGCGGTTCGTTTAATATTACGGAGGAGCAGAAAGTCTTAAAAGGAACAACATCTGTGTATGATGTGAATATTGCGGCAGAAGCGGGATTCAAGAGCTTGAAGCTAATTCATGAAAATGCAGTTCTGTATGCTTTGGGTATTCCATACGAGGTGGATCTTCTTACAGTTGATGCAGATACCAAACAGAACCTTAATGGTAACGGCCTTGAGTGGACAGCAGTGGAAGAGAACAGTACAACTGCAACTGTCTCTGTTGGTACATTGGTTTCAAAATTAGCTGCAGGTAACTACTCAATGAATCTTACTGTTGTGGACAAACAGGCTCAGTCTTCAACAGCATCTCTTAAATTCAATATAGTTGAAGAGGTGGCAGGGACTACTACAAATGCCGCTGAACCTTGGGCAAAACGTGCATTCTTGAACGGTACATGGAACAGTGCTGAAATGCCTCAGTCTTTGGGCTTTGAATATAGAAAGGAGACAGAGCAGAGCTGGACCAAGGTAACAGACGGAATTACAACAGATGTATCCAAGAAGAGCTTTAGGGTTGAGGTTAAAGGACTTGAGCCTAAGACTGCATACGTCTGCAGAGCATTGAGCGGAGATAAGGCGGCCAATGAGGTTAGCTTTACAACAGAGGCTGCAGAGCAGCTGCTCAATATGAGTTTTGATGTCTGGACAAAGGACGGCAAGAACTATTTTGCTAATTCTACAGCCAAAAATACAGATGCGAACTTCATTTGGGACAGCGGTAACAAAGGAGCAACTATGGGGGGAAGCTCTACTACAACTCCAACAGACGATGTTGCTGTAAGCGGTGACGGCAAACAGGCTGCCAGAATGGAGTCTAAATCTGTCTTTGGCAATTTGGCTGCCGGCAGCATTTTTACCGGTAAATTTGTCAAAGCCGTACTAAGCCCTAAGATTGGAGGACAGCTTGATTTTGGTGTTCCATACAGCTGCAGACCTTTGCAACTGAAGGGTTATTACAATTATGCACCGGTTGCAATAGATGTTGCAAAGGGTGATTATGCTAACCTTAAAGGAACTAATGATGCATGCCAGATATATGTGTTATTGGCAGATTGGGATGCCCCATTCTCTGTAAACACGGCAACGGAAACATTCATAGATTTTGAGAACGATTCTCACATTATTGCAATGGGCAGATTGGAGGACAATACCAATACCGGCGGATACAAACAGTTTACAATAGATTTGGAGTACCGTAATAACAGAACTCCTAAGTATGTTGTGGTTGTGGCTGCAGCCAGCAAATATGGTGATTACTTTACCGGTGGCGTTGGCAGTGTACTTATGGTAGATGAGTTTGAGTTTGTCTTTTAGAGAAGACAGATGATGTAATTATAAAATTTTTGTCGGGAAGGGTATTAAATTTCTTCCCGACAATTTTTTTATGTAGGTTTGCAGGGTATTATAACAATGATTAAAATGAAGAAATTTAACATTCTGGCGCTGCTTGTGGCGCTTATGGCAGTGCCTTTTTTGACGCTTGCACAGAATGAAGGACTGCCGTCCATTAACAAGAGGGAGATAGATAGGGGGATAAAGCAATCTACGTTTATTCCAAAAGGGCAGTGGCTTATGGGTGGTTCATTCTCCTATAATCAGTATACTGCAGATGATTTTAAGTTTATTGTAATGGAAAATATTTCCGGTGACAGTTATTCTTTTATGGTAAGCCCATATTTTGGCTATTTTGTAAAGGAAAATTTGTGCATTGGGGGCAGGTTTTCCTACAGGAGATCTCTTTTGAGGTTGGATAAACTTAACCTAAAGATAGATGATGACCTTGATTTTAATATAAATGATTACTATTCACTGCAGCATGTGTATACGGGGGCTCTGATTATGAGGAACTATATGAGTCTTGGCAACAGCAAGCGCTTTGGCCTTTTTAATGAGATAAGGTTGGGCTTTGGCGGTGGACAGGGGAAGGTCTTGTCGGGAAGCAACGATGACCTTACAGGTATCTTTCAGAACATTTTTGAGATGGAACTTGGTCTTACTCCGGGTCTGTTGGCATTTATTACAAATGAGGTTGCGGTTGAGGCCTCTGTAAACGTGTTAGGATTCAACTACAAGAAATATTCGCAGACAAGGGATCAGGTCTACAAGGGCAATTTTGAGAAGAGCAGTGTTAACTTTAAGGTGAATATTTTCTCCATTAATATAGGTGTTTCGTTCCATATTCCGTATCTGAATCCTTTGAAAAGGAGAACAGTATCTATGAGTAAATAATTGGTGTTTTGTTGAGTTAAGGATTTAAAATTTTGAGTATGCAAATGAAAAATATAGTTTTGTCCTTTGCGTTTGTAATTCTTGCAGGGTGCATAAAGAACGATGTTCCATACCCAAAGATCAAAGCTGCTATTACAGAGATCGAGGTTAGGGGACAGATCTCCAAGACAATAGATGAAACGGCACGCACGGTGAATTTTGAGATGGCAGATTCTGTAGATCTGTCTAAGGTGAGGCTTTTGAGGTTTGAGGTATCGAATGATGCTGTTGTCACTCCGGAGCCGGAGGCGATTATAGATCTAAGTTCTCCTCTTACATATACATTAAGTACGTATCAGGATTATACATGGACTTTGTCTGCCACACAGACAATAAACAGATATCTTAAGGTTGAGAATCAGGTTGGCGATGCTATAATAGATGCAGATGCAAAGCTTATACTCGTCTCTGTTGCAAGCAACCAAGACCTGTTCAAGACAAAGATCCTGGATATAAAACTAGGCCCTGAGGGGGAGGTTATTACTCCAGATCCTTACACTGTTACAGATTTTTCACTTCCAAAAATGTTTGTTTCCACATTTAAGGGGATCTCTACAACATGGATGATCCGGTTGGTGAAATCAAAGGTTACGATATCTACAGGTACTGCCAATGCTTTTGCAAAGCATGCAATAGTTGATGGTACATGCAAGAGCAGCGGTTCTGCTCCATATTTCCAGTTTAGGGTTGCAGGGCAGACTACATGGACAGATTACAATGATGTAACTGTTAGTGGTGGATCATTCTCTGCCTCATTGGAGGGGCTGGTTCCTCAGACAAATTATGAATATAGAGCGGTGCAAGGTGAGAACTTTGGTGAGGTAAAGAGTTTTACAACGGAGGCTGCACCTACTGTCCCAAATCTTAATTTTGATAATTGGGTGATGGAGGGAAAGAGTTGGTATCCAAATGCCGATCTCACATCTGCCAACTATTTTTGGGATAGCGGAAACCGTGGAGCCAATACTGTGGGTTCTAAAAATCCAACCTCACCGGAGGAGATATTTGTGGTTAAGGGCAAAGCTGCAAAACTTGCTTCTACAACGGTTTTTGGCGTGCTTGCAGCCGGCAGTATCTATACAGGCAAATATGTAAAGACGATTGGGGTAGGGGCGGAGCTTGCTTTTGGTATACCGTTTACCGGCAGACCAAGAGCGCTTAAAGGGTATTACAACTATACCCCTGTAAAAATAGACAAGGTTAAAGAACCTTACACCTCTTTAGAGGGCAAGAACGACCAGTGCCATATATATGTTGTCCTTGCCGATTGGGGCAAGACATTTACCATTAATACATCAACCAAGACTTTATTGGATCTTGATAATGACCCGGGCATAATCGCTGTTGGCAATTTGTTGGATGGTACCGCTACTGGCGACAAGTACAAAGAGTTTGAGATTAAGCTCAATTATAAGAGCCTTACACGTAAACCTACTCATATCCTTATAGTTGCGGCAGCCAGCCGTTATGGGGATTATTTCACAGGTGGAAACGGGACTGTGCTCTATGTAGATGAGTTTGAACTATTGTATTAGTCCATTATGGCATATAATGATAAATAGCTGCGAGATTTTGTGAGAAAGTCTCGCAGCTATTAACTTTTTATACTAATTTTGTAACAAAAATAAAACAATTTATAGCTATATATGAAAGATTTTAAGACCTTGGTGTGCGAAGGTATTCCGGCGCAGATTCCGGATGCGCAGCCGTACGATACAACAGTTAACCATGCTCCAAAAAGAAAGGATATTCTAACAAAGGAGCAGAAGAGGCTGGCTCTTAAGAATGCATTAAGATATTTCCCAAAGGAGCAACATGAATTCTTGGCAAAGGAGTTTGCCCGCGAGTTACATGATTACGGACGTATCTATATGTACAGGTATCGCCCTACTTATGAAATGCATGCCAGAAACATAAACGATTTTCCTCATAAAAGCGAGCAGGCTGCAGCCATAATGCTTATGATAAGCAACAACTTGGACAAGGCTGTTGCCCAGCATCCGCATGAACTTATCACATACGGAGGAAACGGTGCCGCATTCCAGAATTGGGCACAGTACAGACTTACAATGAAGTATCTGTCCGAGATGACAGATGAGCAGACACTTGTGCTTTACAGTGGTAACCCTCTTGGACTTTTTCCATCTCACAAAAATGCACCAAGATTGGTAATAACCAACGGTATGGTTATACCAAACTACTCTAAGCAGGATGATTGGGAGCGTTTTAATGCCATGGGTGTTTCTCAGTACGGACAGATGACTGCAGGTTCATTTATGTATATTGGTCCGCAGGGTATTGTGCATGGTACAACAATTACAATCCTTAACGGTGCACGCAAGCAGATTCTGCAAAATATGGGAAAAGAGTTTGATATACAGGATTTTGCTAGAATTAAACCAGAAGATTTGAGGGGTAAGTTATTTGTAAGCAGCGGATTGGGAGGAATGAGCGGAGCTCAGCCTAAAGCTGCTGTAATAGCCGGTGTTGTTGGTGTTGTTGCAGAGGTTAATGAAAAGGCTATCAAGACAAGACATTCGCAAGGCTGGGTTGATGAGGTGTATGAGGATCTGGACAGCCTGCTTGCAAGAATCAGAAAGGCGGTAGCTGCAAAAGAGGCTGTGTCATTGGCATATCATGGAAACATCGTGGATTTGTGGGAGAGACTTGCAAAGGATGAGGTTCATGTAGATTTGGGATCAGACCAGACATCGCTTCATAACCCTTGGGCAGGCGGCTACTACCCTGTAGGTTATTCATTTGAGGAGAGCAAGAGAATGATGGCGGAGGAACCCGAAAGGTTTAAAGAGGCTGTTAAGGAGTCTTTGAGAAGGCAGGTTGCGGCAATTAACAAATTAGCGGCCAAAGGGATGTACTTCTTTGATTATGGTAATGCATTCTTGTTGGAGTCGTCTCGTGCAGGTGCAGATATATTCAACCCGGGTATGGATGCAAACACAATAGACACCGAGAAGGTACGCAAATTTAGGTATCCTTCATACGTTCAAGATATTATGGGACCTCTGTTCTTTGATTACGGATTCGGCCCTTACAGATGGGTCTGCACCTCTTGCGATCCGGATGACCTTGCGTATACAGACAAGCTTGCAACGGATGTTTTGGAGGAGATAATGAAAGATGCTCCTCATGAGATAAAACCGCAGCTCGCCGACAATATACACTGGATTAAGGAGGCAGGCAAGAATAGATTGGTGGTTGGTTCACAAGCCCGTATCCTATATGCCGATTCCGAGGGTAGGATAAAGATTGCTCTTGCAATGAACAAGGCAATAAGAGAGGGTAAGGTAAAGGCACCTATAGTGCTTGGAAGAGATCATCATGATGTGTCGGGAACAGACTCTCCATACAGAGAGACATCAAATATCTATGACGGCTCCTCTTACACCGCAGATATGGCGGTGCAGAATGTAATTGGAGATTCGTTCCGCGGAGCTACTTGGGTGTCTATCCACAATGGCGGCGGCGTAGGCTGGGGAGAGGTTATGAACGGTGGCTTTGGAATGGTTATAGATGGATCTGATGATGCAGACAGACGAATAAAGAATATGCTTCTTTGGGATGTTAACAATGGCATTGCAAGAAGAAGCTGGGCCCGTAACAAAGGGGCAATGTTTGCCATTGAGAGAGAGATGGAGCGTACTCCCGGTCTAAAGGTTACCATACCTAATATAGCAGATGATTCTTTGATCGATAGTATAATATAGTATTCAGTTAAAAAGAGATAGCCATTAGGTTGGTTATCTCTTTTGGCTATATATAATAGCGTAAATATTAGCTTAATTAACATTAATTGCCTAAATTTGCGCGTTATTTTAAAGCAGAAACTACGGATGTCAGCTGCTTTTGTAAATAAGAACATACACAACAATATTTATTAATAATAAAACGATATGGCAGAAAAATTATTTGCTGAGTTTCCACCGGTATCTACCCAGCAATGGGAAGAGGTGATTACAAAGGATCTTAAGGGTGCCGACTACGAGAAAAAACTTGTATGGAGGACACAAGACGGTTTTTCGGTTCGTCCTTATTACCGTGAGGAAGACCTTAAGAATGTAAAACATATGGGTTCTGAGCCAGGAACTTTCCCATTTGTAAGGGGCACAAAAGATGATAACAACTGGCAGATTCGTCAGGATTACTGTGCATGTGAGGGCAATTATGCAGAGGCTAACGCACAGGCTGTTGATGGTCTTAAGAAAGGTGTTGAGACTGTTGGCTTCTGTATTAACGGCAAGCAGCCTATTTCAAAAGCTGAGATGGAGACCCTTCTAAAGGGCATAGACCTTAACAAGGTTCAGGTAAACTTTGAGGGTTGCTGCTGCGCAACAGTTGAGATCATCAATTCATTTTTGGCTGTAGCTAAGGAGCAGGGGGTTAAACCTGCAGAGCTTAGAGCAACTTTTGATTACGACCCTCTTCGCGGTCTTAACAAACATGGCAAGTTCTGTTCAGACAAATCATTGGCTAATGTTAAGGCTGTTGTAGATGCAGTTAAGGATTATCCTAAGGTAAGAGTTATAGGAGTTGAGGCTTACGCTCTTAACGACGCCGGTTCTACAATCTCCCAGGAGCTTGGTTTTGGTCTTGCTATGGGTAGTGAGTATTTGAGTGTTCTTACAGATGCAGGTCTCTCTGTAGATGAAGCTGCAGAGAGAATACAGTTTACTTTTGCTGTAAGTTCTACATACTTTATGGAGATAGCAAAATTCCGTGCAGCAAGAATGCTTTGGGCAAATATCGTAAAAGATTACGGTGCTAAAGAGCTTTGCGCAGAGAAGATGAAGATTCATGCCGTTACAAGCAGATGGAACCAGACAGTTTACGATTCATACGTAAATATGTTGAGAGGAACAACAGAGGCTATGAGTGCAGCAATTGCGGGTGTTGATTCCCTGGAGGTTCTTCCATTTGATTTCTTATACAGAGAGCCAAACGAGTTTAGCAACCGTATAGCAAGAAATGTACAGATTATCCTTAAAGAGGAGTCTCATTTCGACAAAGTTGTAGACCCGGCTGCTGGTTCATACTATGTTGAGACACTTACACAATCCATAGCAGAGGCTGCTTGGAATCTGTTTAAGAAGGTAGAGGAGCTTGGTGGTTATGTAGCAGCTTTCAAAGAGGGTTACATTCAAGCCGCAATAAAAGAGTCTGCTGCCAGGAGGGACAAAAATATTGAGACAAGAAAAGAGACCATTCTTGGTACAAACCAATATCCTAATTTCAACGAGGTTGCACCTAAAGAGGTTACCGCAGAGATTGCCACCAAACCTGCGCCTGCAGTTAAGGAGGCAGATATGATTGGAGAGCCGCTAATTCAATATAGAGGAGCTCAGCCATTTGAGGCTATGAGACTTAGAACAGAGAAGAGCGGTAAGAGACCTATGGCATTTATGGTTACATATGGCAACTTGGCAATGTGCCGTGCAAGAGCACAGTTCGCTTGTAACTTCTTTGCTGTTGCCGGTTTCAAAGTAGTTGACAACAACCGTTTCGCAAATATCGAAGAGGGTGTTAAGGCTGCTTTAGAGGCAGGTGCAGATATAGTTGTAGCTTGCTCTTCTGATGATGAGTATGCAGAAGCAGTTCCACAGATTGCTAAGCTCGTTGGAGACAAAGCCATTGTAGTAGTTGCCGGTGATCCTGCTTGCAAAGAGGATCTTATGGCTAAAGGAATTGAGAACTTCATTAGTGTAAGAAGCAATGTTCTTCATACTTTGGAAGATTATCAGGCTAAATTGGGTATTAAGTAAGATTTGTGCAGGAGAAATAAGAATTTTTAAAAGTTGAATAATTATGCGTCCTAAATTTTCAGATATAAAATATACAGACGGCAATGCATGCGAAGAGGTGCTTAAGAACAGCACTTGGCATACACCCGAAAGGATTGATGTAAAGACAAATTATTCCGAGGCTGATCTTGAGGGTATGGAGCACTTGCATTATGCAGCAGGTGTGGCTCCTTTCTTGAGAGGACCATACAGCACAATGTATGTTCAGAAACCTTGGACTATCAGACAATATGCAGGTTTCTCTACAGCAGAGGAGTCTAACGCATTCTACAGAAGAAACCTTGCTGCAGGTCAGAAGGGACTTTCTGTTGCGTTCGACCTTGCTACACACAGAGGATATGATGCAGACCACCCAAGAGTAGTTGGCGATGTTGGTAAAGCCGGTGTTAGTATCTGCTCTGTTGAGGATATGAAGATTCTGTTTGATCAGATTCCTCTTAACAAAATGTCTGTCTCAATGACAATGAACGGTGCCGTTCTTCCTATTATGGCATTCTATATTGTTGCCGGATTGGAGCAGGGGGCAAAGTTAGAGGAGATGGCAGGTACAATCCAGAACGATATTCTAAAGGAGTTCATGGTTCGTAACACATATATCTATCCACCTGAATTCTCAATGAGAATCATTGGCGATATATTTGCGTTCACATCTAAATATATGCCTAAGTTCAACTCCATCTCAATCTCAGGTTACCATATGCAGGAGGCAGGTGCAACCAACGATATAGAGATGGCTTATACATTGGCAGACGGTCTTGAGTACTTGAGAACAGGTATCAAGGCAGGTATCTCTGTTGACGCATTCGCTCCACGTCTTTCATTCTTCTGGGCTATTGGTATGAATCACTTTATGGAGATAGCCAAGATGCGTGCAGCAAGAATGTTGTGGGCTAAAATTGTTAAGGAGTTCAATCCGCAGAACCCTAAATCATTGTCACTTAGAACACACTGCCAGACATCCGGCTGGTCACTTACAGAGCAGGATCCGTTCAACAACGTTGCAAGAACATGTATCGAAGCTATGGGCGCGGCTCTTGGCCACACTCAGTCTCTTCATACCAACGCTTTGGACGAGGCTATTGCACTTCCTACAGATTTCTCTGCACGTATTGCTCGTAATACACAGATCTATATTCAAGAGGAGACCAATGTATGCCGTTCAATAGACCCATGGGCAGGTTCATACTATGTAGAGTCTCTAACCAACGAGTTGGCTCATAAAGCTTGGGCTCATATTCAGGAGGTTGAGAAACTTGGCGGTATGGCAAAAGCTATTGAGACCGGTATTCCTAAACTTAGAATTGAGGAGGCTGCTGCACGTAAACAGGCTCGTATCGATTCCGGTCATGATACAATTGTTGGTATTAACAAGTATCGTCTTGAGAAAGAGGCTCCTATTGAGATTCTTGATATTGATAACACCAAAGTTAGAGAGCAGCAGATTGCACGTCTTAAAGATCTTAGAGCTCATAGAGACGAGGCTAAGGTTAAAGAGTGTCTTGCTGCTATCACAGATGCTGTCAAGAACAAGACAGGCAACCTGCTTGAGTTAGCCGTTGAGGCTGCAAAGGCACGCGCAACATTGGGCGAGATTTCAGATGCTTGCGAGGTAGTTGTAGGACGTTATAAAGCAGTTATAAGAATGAATACAGGTGTTTACTCATCGGAAGTTAAGAACGATGCAGAGTTTGAGAAAGCTAAAGAGATGGTTGCTGAGTTTGCCAAGAGAGAGGGCCGTCAGCCACGTATTATGATTGCAAAACTTGGTCAGGATGGTCATGACCGTGGAGCTAAGGTTGTTGCTACAGGTTATGCAGACTGCGGTTTTGACGTAGATATGGGACCTTTGTTCCAGACACCTGCAGAGGCTGCTAAACAGGCAGTTGAGAATGATGTCCATGCTGTTGGAGTATCTTCATTGGCAGCAGGTCACAAGACTCTTATCCCTCAGATTGTGGAGGAGCTTAAGAAGCTTGGTAGAGAGGATATTATTGTTGTTGCCGGAGGTGTTATTCCTGCACAGGATTACGATGCACTTTACAAAGCCGGTGCAGCTGCTATCTTTGGCCCGGGTACCCCTATCGCCTTTGCTGCAGTTAAGTTGATGGAGCTGTTGAACCAGAGATTCCAATAAAAAAGAGTGTATAAAAAGTAGATTCTGCAGAAGCATAGACTTTCTACTTTTTCATACATTTCTTAAAAATATTTGAGAGCGGTCTGTTATTCAGGCTGCTCTTTTTTAATCTTGTTCAATCTTTTTAATCTGAATAGCCGTAACCAAATCCCTGTCTTGTTACAATGAATTTTCCATATTTTCCAATCTTCTTTCTCAATCTTGCAATGGTTACATCTATCGTGCGGTAGGTTACTATAACGTCATTCTCCCATATTAATCTTAAAAGTTCATCGCGAGAGTAGATTCTGCCCTTATTATTTATAAAGAGCTTCAAAAGAGAAAACTCCTTTCTTGTGAGGGTTACTTGCGTGCCATCTATTGTACAGCTCTTAGATAAGGTGTTTATCTCAAGACCGTTGCCGTGGTTTGTATTGTGCAGGGTGCTTCCATCTGAAACTGCTGTGGCAATGTTATCTGCATTATTCGGTGTATGACGTTTTATAATATTCTTTACCCTTGCAACCATCTCCCTTACAGAAAATGGTTTTGTAACATAATCGTCTGCACCAATGGTAAGCCCTGTGACTTTATCATCCTCCGAATCCTTTGCGCTACAGAAAATTATTGGTATGCTTGCTGTCTCCTCATTTTTTTTAAGTTTGTGAGCAAATTTAAAACCGCTCATCTCATCCATCATTACATCTAGAATGATTAAGCTGTAAGACCTGTTTTTAGGGCTGTAGGACTTTAGAATAAGAGATAATGCTTCAGATGGGGTAGAAGCAGTGTCAACGTTATACCCTTCAATCTCCAAATTGAATTGAAGGATCTCTCTAATACACTCCTCATCGTCTACTACAAGAATTTTGGGTTTTTCCATCACCTGTTTTTTAATTGAATGCAAAGTTATGATTTTATATAAATGAAATGCGTTTGTATTAATTTCTTAAATTAAATGTAATATATCTGTAATAATGTAAAATTTGTAATGGTAATATCAAAAGAATCAGATAATTGTCTTATGGTTACATAAATATGACTTGACTGAAACATCTCTGTAATATTACAGCTGTTTCTTTGCCGTTGAAAATAACAATAGGAATATTTATGATAAGAAGAATCTTAATTGCAACGATGAGTGTTCTGTTAGCATATAATGTTAATGCGCAGACTGTAGAGGGGATTGTCACAGAGAAAGGAACAAATGAACCGCTTCCGGGTGTACAGATTGTCATTGCCGGAACAACATTAGGAACAACAACAGAGGCAGATGGCAGATATGTAATAAAAAAAGCTCCTCAGGGTACATTTAAGTTACAGGCGCATTACCTCTCGTTCAAGACGGTAGAAAAGGAGATAAAGATTGGTAAAGAGGAAAAGTTAATAATAGATATAATAATGGAACCTGATGACCTTCTGCTTGACGAGGTTGTGATAAGCGGAAAGAAAAATATGGAGAGCGAGAAGCTGCTTTTAACCGAGCGTAAGTTGGCAACGGCTGCAGTTGAGATGATAGGTGCGGGAGAGATGAGTGTGAAGGGGATCTCAAATGCAGCCGAAGGTGTAAAGAAATTGTCGGGAATATCATTTGACGGGAACAGATTGTTTGTAAGGGGGCTTGGTGACAGATATAGCATAACAACATTGAATGGTCTTCCAATAGCTTCTCCTAATCCCGACAACAAACTGATACCGTTGGATATTTTTCCTGCATCATCTATAAGGAACATAACTGTAAGCAAGGTGTTTAATGCGGGAACGGCTGCTGATTATTCCGGGGCACATATAGATATATCAACAAAAGAGAGTGGAGACAAGAACAGTTTCTCTGTGGGAGTTGGTATTGGTGGTAACGGAAATACAATTTTTAAGGATTTCTATCACAGTCAAAGTAAAGGTGGTATGCTAAGGGGGGGAAGTATAAAGGATTATCCGTTTAAGATCGGTTTCTCCATAGACAAAAACAGTGCACTTCCTAATGTGTCGCTCAATGCAGCGATAGGGCGTGTGCATAAGGTGGGCAGCGGTAAGTTAGATTGGTTTTTGAGTGGTGGCAGCAGCTTGGAGAAAAGTTCAATGAAAGATGCTTATATAGCAAACCTTAATGTTCAGGGTACAACGTTAAATGAATTTAGTTACGATAGTTACGCTACAACTTTAAAGCTGTGTGGCCTTGCAACTGTGGGATATGAGTGGGACAACGGAGACAGAATAAATTATACTGCATTTTATTCAAGAAATGCAATAGATGATTATAAAAGGAGGGAGGGTTTTGACAGTGAGGGCAACAACCTTATTGGAAGCAACAGCGTCTTTCATGCTTATTCACTCTTTAACAACCAGTTGTCGGGAAGCAACAGATTAACAAAAAAAGCAGATATAGAGTGGGCGGTTTCATACGGAACTACTAACAGCAATGAGCCGGACAGAAGACAGGTGATGTTCAGAAACGATAATGGTAAACTAAGCCTCTTTAAGCTCAACAGACAGGAGACAATGCGTTATTTTGGAACATTGAACGAGAAGGAGTATTCCGGTAATCTGAAATTGGTGTACAAATTCGGAGAGAAAAACAATCTTAAGGGGGGATTTAACGGCAAATACAAGACGAGGGATTACAACTCTATAAGGTACTACTATAATCTTACAAATATAAATCCTATGATTTTAGATATTTACAACACAGATGGCTATCTTAATGATAAAAATATAGAGAGTGGCACAATTTCAATAATAAAAGATAACCAACCTAAATACGGATACAATGCCTACAACAGAACAGTGGCTGCATTTGCTGAGACAGATCTGTACTGCGGGGAGAAATGGTTGTTCAATATTGGAATCAGAGGAGAAAACGCACTACAATACGTAGATTACTATAATGATGCATCAATGGCAAAACGCAGCAGGTTAAACAATTGGGACATATTCCCTGCAATTAACATAAAATATTCGGTAACACAGGAACAATCTATAAGGCTATCCCTTTCAAAAACTGTTACAAGACCGTCTTTCATAGAAAATTCGCCGTTCCTTTATAAGGAGTCGTACGGTAGTGCAGAGATGAGGGGTAACGAGAATCTGCGGAACGGTTACAACTACAATGTGGACATAAGATACGAGTATTTTGCGAATGATGGTGCATTATTCTCTGTGACTGCATATTACAAATACTTGGCATCTCCAATTGAGATGATACAGGAGTCAAGCGGAGGATCTGTTGTCCACTCTTTTAGAAATGCCGAAAGCGGAATTGCATTAGGCGCTGAGATTGAGATGAAAAAGTCACTTCTGCAAAATCTTAATGTAAGTGCAAACGGCTCATTCATCTATACCAATGTAAATCTTCCAAATGGAGGTGGTGTTTATACAGATGTACAAAGATCGCTTCAAGGAGCCTCTCCATACCTTGTGAATGCAGATGTAGTCTACTCTCCAAAGGTTGGAAAGCAGAAGATGAACCTTTCATTGGTTTATAATCTGCAAGGTCCAAGAATACAGAGCGTTGGAATATATGGGATGAGTAACGTAATTCAGCAACCTTTGAATACTGTAAACATTACAGGTTCACTTGAACTTGGCAAGGGATTTACTATAACTGCAAAAGGAAGCAACCTGTTAAACAGCAGTATAAAGTTTACTCAAAAGATAAAGGAGAGCGGGAAAAAGGTTGTTACCGAGCAGTTCAGGCAGGGTGTTGGTTTTGAGATTGGGATGAATTTTAAATTATAAACCGCTTCTATGCAAATAAAGATTCCAAGAGCTTACAAGCATATTTTAATTAGTTATTAATCAGATAAATATGAATGCGATTTTAAAACATTTTATGATGAATTTTAAAACAGAATCAAAAATTGCCATGGTGCTTTGCGGGATGCTGGCATTGGCTACCTCTTGTGAAAAAAGTTCTAACGATCCTAACAATGAAGATGACAATCTTCTCTCCGGGGAGCTTACAGAGAACAGAACATTACAGAGAGGACAAACCTATTACCTAAACGGCGGATACCATGTAAAGGCAGGTGCAACGCTTTACATTGAGCCCGGTGTTACTGTTATTGCAAAGGATGACAACATTGTAGATTACATACTAATTGAGCAGGGGGCAAAGATAGATGCGCAAGGAACTGCAAACGAGCCTATTGTACTAACATCTGAGAGAAAGGAGCATGGAGCTTGGGGCGGTGTTCACATCTGCGGTTATGCACCTATCAATGTTAAAGGTACCGTATCAAAATCTGAGATTGGCGATGCCCCTTATGGCGGTGACAATGCCAACGACAATTCAGGTGTATTAAGGTATATAAGATTGGAGTATGCAGGCTATTCATTCAGTGAAGAGAAAGAGGCTAACGGATTTACATTTTATGGTGTAGGAAATGGAACAGTAGCCGAGTATCTTGAGGCTTATAAAGGCTCGGATGACGGATTTGAGTGGTTTGGAGGCACGCTAAACTGTAAATATCTTGTATCTTACGACAACACAGATGATCTGTTTGACTGGACAGAAGGATGGTCCGGCAAAGGACAGTTCTGGATTGGTGTCCAAAAATCTGCGGAGTGCGACTGCCTTTTGGAATGCGATAACAACAGCAAAGACTTTGCAGCTGCTCCAATAGCAAATCCGTTACTCTCTAACTTAACCTTAAATGGAAATAACTCAGATGTTAACAAAAGAGGTATAAGGTTGAGAGCAGGTACATTTGCAAGAATCTTCAACTCTGTGCTTACAGGCAAGACCAACTGCGTTACAACTGAAACAGCAGAGACAGAGAACTCATTGGTTAACGGTGCATCATCTCTTAAATATCTCTTCTTCTCCACAGGAATTTCTTGCAAGGAGGGCATCTATTCTCCGGAACTGTTCATGGCAGCAGATAACCACAACTCCTTGGTTGAAGATATAAAATTGGTATCGGACTATATTGGAACATACAATGGTGCAATGGAGCTTTCGGCAGACAGCTTCTTTACCAATGTAAACTACTCCGGTGCTGTAAAGGAGGGGAATGACTGGACTAAAGGTTGGGCTTTAATGAATTGATAATTACCCTTCCCGATAAATTGTTAAAGATTCAAGATAGAAGTGCAACACTGGCAGGCTAGCCCGC
>ENA-OURV01001115-OURV01001115.1-human-gut-metagenome-genome-assembly--contig:-NODE-1115-length-22084-cov-3.051705_pt1 | contig 22084 bp, 19 predicted proteins | sample MGYA00242141_ERZ509072 | MGnify/ENA primary metagenome ERZ509072 (study PRJEB26280, sample SAMEA2338763) | human gut metagenome | biome: human gut; feature: human-associated habitat; material: faeces... | reverse complement strand
GAGGAGTTTATCAGGGGAAGGATGAATGAACCGGATGCAGACGGAAAAAGGTTATAACCGCACCGTACAGGAGAAAACGTGAACTGCGACGGCTATTACACATACAGAGAAAAAATCGAAAGACGCGAACGTCAGGCGGCTTTCACAGAAAAAGCCTACCGTCTCGGCAATGAAATCAATACAATGATCGAACAGCAGGACACCGGGCTGACTCAGTTCGGAATTACTTTTTCCGAGGCGCTTTTCAATGAATTCGGGCTCAGGGTAATGCTCTGCAATCTGTCGTTGTTTTTCTCAGGCATCTGCAATGTTGCCGTATGGTATGACGGTCGCTGCGGGATCTGCGATTCAGATGGTCGTCTGGCGGAACAGTATCAAAAAACCGCAGAAAAGCTGTTTTTCGATTCCGCCCGTCGGCATAACCTCCCGCCCTTTCCGGAAGACCGGCGGTTAGAGTTCCGGCTGTACGAGTTTTTCCTTTCCGCGCGTCAGAACTATTATTCCGTCAATGCCTGCCGCCTCAACGTGCGTCTGAGGCACAAATATCCGGAAGAGGATGTTACGTTGTTATGGACATATGCGCCGCACAACTACGTGCTGCTGTTTCAGACTCCGTCCGACATTCCGGAAAATGCCGTCGTTGACGGAATGAAGGATTACGTTGATTCAATGTGCCGGGAAAATGATCGACTCGGCTTATTCACCGACTATCATTCATCACCGATAGTTTCCGATTTTGAAACTATGCGTCCAGACCTCATGGGTATTCTGCAAAACAACACATGGTACGGAAAACCGCCGTTGTGACGTCATATTCACATCAATTTTGCGTCCAAAACAAAGGAACACCATAATGAAAACCGCAAAACATACCGTCCTCATACTTTCCCTGATATGCGTCATCCCGCTGCTCTTCTCCTGCGCATCCGGCAGAGGCATCAGCGCGTCCGACGTCAGAGCCGGTATGTCGTCCGACAAGCTGTACTGTATGCTCGGCACATACGGTGTGTATTACGGGCACGACGAAGACAGGCTTCTGTTCCGCGACAAAAATAACAGATCCGTCACGGTCGAATTTTCGGAGGACATGAAAACCGTTGCGGCTGTCTCTTCCGCCGCAGCCGACCCGACCGATACCGACATCGGAAAGATCACCGGGGGAATGACGTCTTCAGAGGTCTATGCCGCTCTCGGCGCACCGGTCGGCAGAGACACCTCGGGAGTATATTCCGAGCTGTTTGTCTCTTCCTCCGGGAATTATTACAGGATCTGCTGGTCAAAATCGTGGGAGGAACCGTACGGCGTAACGGTGCAGTCGGTGCAAAACCTCGGCAGCGACCGTGTACCGATATCCCCGGTCACAAAACAGGCAGAATAATGAACCGAAAAAGCGCTTCCTTCGCGAAAACGTGAGAGGAAGCGCTTTATTAATGCGTTTTTAAGTAGCCAGCCTTACGACCGCCGGCACGGGAGTTATTTCTATCGAACCGGCACCGGTGATCTCACCGTCTGCGCAGAGGTCGGAAATACCGCTTATCATTATGCTGCGGCACTTTTTGCAGACCATGTAAGCGGAAAATTTTTCAAGCGGCTGTCCGGTCACGGGATCGATATGCGTACCCTTTTTGTAATCGCCGACCAGCCTGACAAACGTCATCCGCGAGACCTTTTTCACCGCCACAAAGTCAATAAGTCCGTCCGTCGGGTCGGCAAGCGGCGCGGAGCGGAACCCACCGCCGTAATACCGGCAGTTCGCCGCAAGGGCAAGTGTGAAAACACCGTCGTACTCTTCCCTCACGCCGTCCCCGTCGGTAACCGCCACCTGCCACGGCTCTCCGATCCTCCGGCAAAGCGTATCGGCAACCCCGGCAATATAAGCCGCGCTTCCCGGAAAAATCGACTTGTAGAAGCCGGTCTTTTTCACGACCCGGCTGTCGAATCCGAAATTGATGATATTCATCGCATAACGGTCGCCGAGAAGCTCTTTTCCCTCGGCATCGGCAAAAAAGCGGTATCTCATCGCGTCAACGGTCGTGACACAGCCCTTTTCGGGAAAGGTCCTGACAAAATCGTTTCCCGTCCCGGCAGGAACGACGGAAAGAAGCGTCCGATTTCCCGCCTCCGCCCTGATGATTCCGTTTGCCGCCTCGTTGAGCGTGCCGTCGCCGCCGTAGACGACGAAATGCGCCTCTTCCCTTTCGCGGCAGACCCCGTAAACAAACCTTTCCGCATCGCCGACTCCGGCTGTAACATAGCTTTCCTCGCCGGCAGCCGCGCCCTTCGTCAGCAGCTCCGGAGAGTGCCCGCCTCCCGCCGCGGGATTGAATATGTGAATTCTTTTCAATGCTGTTTCCCCGATTGATAATGATGATAACTATTATACAACATATTTCGCTCTTTTTCACCGATTACCGCGAAATTTAATATATTAAAAGAGCTTTTGCGTCATCATTTACATTGACACGCCACGCCATTTAATATATAATTATATTTCAATAAGTATCACTTATCAATGCCCGAAAAATGAAAAAGGAGAAAGGAAACGATATGGTAAATACTAATCCGGCAGAAAAATTCAGAAGTGAGGGTCTGACGTTTGACGACGTCCTTCTGATACCGTCAAAAAGCGAAGTCCTTCCGAGAGACATCAACCTCTCGACCCGTCTGACAAACAGGATCAGGCTGAACATCCCGCTTCTGTCCGCCGCTATGGACACCGTTACCGAGGCTGACCTTGCAATTGCCATCGCAAGAGAGGGCGGCGCGGGTGTAATTCACAAAAATATGCCGATCGAGACGCAGGTGGACAACGTCCTGCGCGTCAAGAGGAGCGAAAACGGCGTCATCGTCAACCCGTTCTTCCTTTCCCCGGACAACTACGTCAGCGAGGCTGAGGCACTGATGTCGAAATATAAGATATCCGGTGTGCCGATCTGCGTTGACGGAAAGCTCGTCGGCATCATAACAAACCGCGATATGCGCTTTCTGACCGACTATTCCGGCAGGATCAGCGACGTCATGACAAAGGACAACCTTGTTACCGCCCCTGTCGGCACAACGCTTGCGCAGGCTCAGGAGATACTCAGAAAGTACAAGATCGAAAAGCTCCCGCTTGTGGATTCGGAAAACCGTCTCTGCGGCCTTATTACGATAAAAGACATCGAAAAGGCAACAAGATATCCAAATTCCGCGAAGGACGCAAACGGCCGGCTCATCTGCGGCGCGGCAATCGGAGTTACAAAAGACGCTGTCGATCGCGCAGGAGCGCTGCTTGAGGTCGGCGCTGATTTCCTCAGCCTTGACTCGGCTCACGGACATTCAAAAAACATCATCGAGTGCGTTAAGAGCATAAAGGCAAGATACCCCGACTGCCAGCTTGTCGCCGGAAACATCGCGACTGCAGAGGCAGCCGAGGAGCTTATCGCCGCCGGTGCCGATGCGCTCAAGGTCGGTATCGGTCCGGGCTCGATATGCACCACCCGTATCGTAGCCGGGATCGGCGTACCGCAGATAACCGCGATATACGACGTCGCCTGCGCCGCCCAAAAGCATAATATCCCCGTCATCGCCGACGGAGGAATTAAATACAGCGGCGACCTGCCCAAGGCAATTGCAGCCGGTGCCGACTCCGTTATGATCGGATCTCTCTTTGCCGGCTGCGAGGAAAGCCCCGGCGATACCGAGATCTATCAGGGCAGACAGTTCAAGGTCTACCGCGGCATGGGTTCCCTTGCAGCAATGGAAAACGGCTCGAAGGACCGTTATTTCCAGGAGGGAAGCCGCAAGCTGGTGCCGGAGGGCGTTGAAGGACGCGTGCCCTTCAAAGGTCCCCTCTCCGATACCGTGTTCCAGCTTATGGGAGGACTGCGCTCAGGCATGGGCTACTGCGGAACCCCTGATATCCCGACGCTCCAGAAAAACGGAAGGTTCATCCGCATAACCGGCGCAGGACTTAAGGAATCGCACCCTCACGACATCAGCATCACAAAGGAAGCACCGAACTACAGCCAGCACTGACCTCGCACAATTAATCAATTCAGACAAAAAGCCTCTGACCAGCCGGTCGGAGGCTTTTTAATACATCGCGGCTTGACAGAGGTTTCTTTCTGTGATAAACTGAATAAACAAAAACAACGGAAAGCAGGTCAAAACATGGCACGTTACGTATGCAGATGCGGAAGCATTCTGTCCGACTCGGTCACCCCGGAGATCTCCTACCGCGTATACTCCGATCACGAATGGCTTGATATCGTCAACGACAAAACGGTAACAGAGGGAATAATGATCCCGGATTCCGACCTTTGCGCATGGGTCTGCAGGAAGTGCGGACGCGTATATCTGTGGGATAATACCCGCCCGTCGTCAAGACCGCTTAAAGTATATATCACGGAGTGAGGGCCGGTATCCGGAATGCCGCGATGTACAGTCTTCGTGAAAACCTGTATTGACTTTTTCAAATGTCATGACAGATTCATGACAGATTTTTCAAAAACACCTGAAAATATCGCTGTCCCCATCCTGCCCCATGAGTGCCTTTACTCAATCCCGAAGATCGCGTTTTCGTAAAGATACCGTTTCAGCTCCTCACCCTCTCCGGTGTCGTAATAACCGAGAAGCAGAGTGTTGAACCGCTCCATGTGCCTGTCGGTGACAGTCAGAATCCCCGCGCCGGAGGCTATGAGTATCTTGTTCGCCAGCGTCATGCTCGTGCGCTTGTTGCCGTCCCAGAACAGCTGCGCTCTTGTACCCCACAGAAACGCCGTCAGAGCCTTGTCTGTCGCGGACGTGTCCTTGTTCAGGATTTCCGACAACTCGCGTTCTGCGGTCTCCTGAGAGGGCAGAGGCGGCAGATAGTCCGTGCCGGATATCCCGACCCTTCCGGTGCGGAGCTTCCCCCATACAAGAGCCTCGTTCCGCGCAATGTAGCCGTTGAGCGTACAGAGGTATTCAAGCGTCACCGGCTGATCCACCGTTGAAAGCAGATATCTCCACACGTCGCGCATATTGAGGATCGCCTGAATGTCGTCAAGCTGCACGTCCGGAACGTTCACCCCGTCGAGAATGGTCTTTGTCTGCGGAAACGTCACCACGCGGTTCTCCATCCTCATGCCGCAGTAAACGTTCTCGTCCCATTTCTTTTTGGCTAAAAAAATACTCTCTTCCGGGGTCAGTGAAAATCTGTCCTGATAGTCCATTTTGCCCTCCGATCTCACGATAATCTGTGCTTATAACATTATATCACAAAAGTAAAAACATCGCAAGAATCAATTGCGCCTGCACTTCGACAATAACAGAAAAAACCGTGCATCAAATGAAACACGGTTAATTCTGTTGGTGCGGGAAACGGGACTTGAACCCGTATGGTGTACACCACACGCCCCTCAAACGTGCGCGTCTGCCAGTTCCGCCACTCCCGCTCGACAAATGATATTATATCACTTTCAGAGCAGGTTGTCAAGAACAAATTTCGGTTTTCTGCGTGTTTTTTTGCGATTTGTCACTTCGCCACAAAAAGGCGCGCGAACAGCATTGCTTTCCAGTCATTTTCGGCAGTGACCCTGACAAGCGTCAGTCCGCCGTCCTCAAGCGCGCGTCTCACTCTGTCAGCCTGTGTATCGATTATTCCGGAAACGGCAAGAAGTCCGCCGTCTCTCATATATTTTGCGATATCCGGCGCCATTCTGACTATGATGTCGGCAACAATGTTAGCGCATACAAAATCAAATCCGCCCTCCGGCATCTCCACACCGGCAAGCAGGTCGGATATTCCGCACTTTATGTTCAGGCAGCTGTTCTCAAGACAGTTCTCCTCAGCCACTCTGACGGCGACGGGGTCAATGTCGTAAGCGTTCACCGAGCCGGCGCCGAGCTTTGATGCCGCGATGGCAAGTATCCCGCTTCCGGTGCCGAGGTCAAGTACCTTCGCTCCGGGCTTCATGTGCTCCTCCACCAATGTCGCGCAAAGACGTGTTGTCTCATGCGTTCCGGTGCCGAAAGCCATGCCGGGATCCATCGAAAGTATAAGATCTCCCGGAACAGGCTCATATTTCTCCCATGTGGGGACAACGACAAGCCTCTTCCCTATCCTTATCGGCTTGAAATACTTCTTCCACGAATTCGCCCAGTCCTCTTCCTTCATTCCCGAAAGTGAAATCCCGTATTCTATCCCCTCATACCCGAGGCGTTCCTTAATGAACGAAACGTGGTCGGCGGGGCTTCTGTCCTCCGGAACGTAGATGCTGACCGCGCCGTGTGTTCTGTCGGCGTTTTTCATCTCCTCGTCGATAAGCTCCCCGTAGCAGGTGTTCATCTGATCGATCTCGTTCGCATCCTCGATGAGAAGCCCGTTGTCAAGCATACTCATGACAGAGGCAACGGTATCAAGATCCTCCGCTCTGCAAGCCACCCTTATCTGTATCCAGTTTCCCATGATGATCCTTTCAAATAAGTATGTAAGTGCGGCGCAGGTCCGGTTTTTGCGCAGACCTGCGCCATTTTCGCCGTCATTTCTTGAATTTTCTGAAGAAAGACTGGCGTTTTGTGTAGTTTCTCTGACCGCATTCGTCCGCAAAATCGCGGAGAAGCTGTTTCTGCTTTTCGTTCAGGTTCTTCGGCACCTCGACAATCGCCCGGAAGATAAGGTCGCCCTTCCTGCCGGTTCTTGTCGAAACAATACCCGCGCCGCGCACGGTAAACGACGTGCCGGTCTGCGTTCCCTCCGGGATGGTGTACTTCACCGGTTCCTCAAGCGTCGGAACGTCGATCTCGGCGCCGAGAGCCGCCTCAACGAAGGTTATCGGTATGTCGCAGTATATGTTGCTGCCGTCACGCTCGAATATCGAATGAGCCCTGACGGTCACGGCAACGATAAGATCACCCGCGGGACCGCCGTTTCTGCCCTCGTTGCCCTGTCCGGAAACGCGGAGGAACTCGCCGTTGTCGATGCCCGCAGGGATCGTGACGGTGAGCTTTTTCGTGATCCTGACATATCCCTTGCCGTTGCAGTTACGGCAGGGAGTCTTAATTATCTTACCGGTTCCCCGGCAGTTGTCGCAGGCGTGAGTGGACTGGAAGATGCCGAATGCCGTTCTCTGCGACGAGCGCACCTGACCTGTGCCTCCGCAGGTCGGACAGGTCTCGGCTGACGTGCCCTTTGCCGCGCCGCTTCCCCCGCACTCGGAGCATTTCTCGATACGCGCGTAGCTTATGTCCTTCCTGCACCCGAATGCCGCTTCTTCAAAGGTAAGCGTAATGCGGTACTGGATATCCTCGCCCCTTATCGGAGCGTTTCTTCTTGCCGATGACGACGCACCGCCGCCTCCGCCGCCAAAGAAACTGCTGAAGATATCGCCGAAATCGAAGTCTCCGAAGCCGCCGAACCCTGCTCCGCCGCCTCCCATTGAAGGATCGAATGCCGCATGGCCGTACTGGTCATACTTTGCCTTCTTGTCCGGGTCGGAGAGGACTGCATAAGCCTCGTTCACTTCCTTGAATTTCTCCTCGGCGACCTTGTCTCCGGGGTTCATATCGGGGTGATACTGCTTTGCCAGCTTCCTGTATGCTTTTTTTATTTCATCGTCGCTTGCGCCCTTGCTCAGCCCAAGCACTTCATAGTAATCTCTTTTTTCTGCCATAAATAATTCCGTGCCTTTTCACCCCCGTAAGCCGGAGGTTGGTATTCATCGCGGCGTAGCAACGCCGAACGGGGATGGCGGAAATATTCACCATCCCCATCAGCTTATTGCCGTTTATTTACCGGTTTTGTCTTCGTAATCGGCGTTGTAGTAGCCCTCACTGTCGGGACCGTTTCCGCCGTTTCCTGCGCCGCCTGCATTGCCGCTGTCGGCGCCCGGAGCGCCGCCCTGCTGCTTGTAGAGCTTCTCGGACAGCTTGTAGAATGCCTGCTCAAGAGCCTCTGTGTCAGCCTTGACAGCGTCGGTGTTTCCGTCCTTGACGGTGTTCTTCAGCTTTTCGACGGCTGCCTTTACCTCTTCCTTGTCGCTTTCGGGAAGCTTGTCGCCGATCTCGCCGAGGGTCTTTTCGCTCTGGAAGATAAGGCTTTCGGCGCGGTTCTTTATCTCAACCGCCTCCTTCAGCTTCTTGTCCTCGTCGGCGAACTTTTCGGCTTCCTTCACGGCGCGGTCGATGTCTTCCTTGCTCATGTTGGAGGACGAGGTGATGGTTATATGCTGTTCCTTGCCGGTGCCTTTGTCAAGAGCCGAGACGTTGACGATACCGTTTGCATCGATATCGAACGTGACCTCGATCTGCGGTACCCCTCTGGGAGCAGGAGCGATTCCGTCAAGAACGAAGCGTCCGAGTGTGGTGTTTCCGCTTGCCATCTCGCGCTCGCCCTGAAGGACGTGTATCTCAACGGAGGTCTGGCTGTCAGCCGCAGTTGAGAAGATCTGGCTCTTCTTGACCGGGATGGTGGTGTTTCTGTCGATGATCTTGGTGCAGACACCGCCGAGGGTCTCGATACCGAGTGACAGCGGAGTTACATCGAGAAGCAGCAGATCCTTGACGTCGCCGCCGAGGACGCCCGCCTGGATAGCCGCGCCGACTGCCACGCACTCATCGGGGTTGATGCCCTTGAAGGGATCCTTGCCGATGAACTTCTTTACCGATTCCTGAACCGCCGGGATTCTTGTCGAACCGCCGACGAGGAGAACCTTGTCTATCTGATTCACGCTGACGCCCGCGTCCGCAAGGGCCTTCTTTGTCGGTCCCATGCAGCGGTCAACGAGGTCTGCGGTGATCCTGTCGAATTCAGCCCTTGTAAGGGTTGCGTCGAAGTGGAGAGGACCTGCCGCGGTCGCGGTGATGAAGGGCAGGTTGATGTTGGTGCTGCTCATGCCGGAAAGCTCGATCTTTGCCTTCTCTGCGGCATCCTTGAGTCTCTGGAGCACCATCTTGTCGTTTCTCAGGTCGATGCCGTTCTCTGCCTTGAACTTGTCAGCCATCCAGTCGATGACTCTCTGGTCGAAATCGTCGCCGCCGAGGTGGGTATCGCCGTTTGTTGCAAGGACTTCAAACACGCCGTCGGAAATTTCAAGTATCGAGACATCGAACGTACCGCCGCCGAGGTCGAATACCATGATCCTCTGGTCGTTTTCCTTATCCATGCCGTAAGCAAGCGCTGCCGCCGTCGGCTCGTTGATGATTCTCATGACCTCAAGTCCGGCGATCTTGCCGGCGTCCTTGGTTGCCTGACGCTGTGCGTCGGAGAAGTATGCGGGAACCGTGATGACGGCCTTTGTGACCTTTGTTCCGAGGTAAGCCTCTGCGTCCGCCTTCAGCTTCTGAAGGATCATCGCGGAGATCTCCTGGGGGGTATAGCTTTTGCCGTCGATATTGACCCTGTAATCGGAGCCCATATGACGCTTTATCGACATAACGGTTCTGTCGGGATTTGTGATAGCCTGACGCTTTGCAACCTGACCGACGATCCTCTCACCGGTCTTGGTGAATGCGACGACGGAAGGTGTGGTTCTTGCACCTTCGGGATTGGGGATGACGACGGGCTCGCCGCCTTCATAAACTGCAACGCACGAATTGGTCGTGCCGAGATCGATACCAATGATTTTTTCCATAATAATTGATCCTCCGTGTTTCTGTGAGTATATATCGTTAGATTTTTCTGAATGTCGTTTTCAGTTTGCGACCCTGACCATGGCATATCTTATGATCCTGTCGCCTTTTTTATAGCCCTTCAGCATTACTTCGGCTATTTCGTTTTCGCCGAGGCTTTCATCCTCGGTGTGAAGAACGGCGTTGTGGAGATTCGGGTCGAATTTCTCGCCCGCTTTTCCGAACTCCTCGACCCCGAGCTTTTTCAGGACGGCATCGAATTTTGCAAGTGTCATCGACACGCCCTTGCTCAGCTCGCTTTCGTCGGCGTACTTCGTTGCCAATTCAAGGCTGTCTCTGACGGTAAGCACCTCTTTGAGAATGTCCGCGCAGGCATCGCCGTAGATTCCGTCGCGCTCCTTTGCGGCGCGCTTTCTGAAATTGTCGTACTCTGCGAGCATTCTTGTGTATTTATCGTTAAGCTCGGAAAGCGATGAGTTGAGCTTCTCGTTTTCCTCCTTCAGCTTTTTTTCTTCCTTCTTGGAGCACTCCTTTTTCGGCTCCTCAGCTTCCCCGCCGCCTTTTCCGCAGCAGCAGCCGGATTTCTTTTCTTCCGGCTTGCTGTCGGGAGCTTTTTTCATCTCTGCGGTGTCCTCGGCGGGAATATCCGCATTGCAGCCGCAGTCCCTGCCGGTGTTCTTTTCGTTCATGACTGTTCCTTTCGATTATTGTTGTTGCCGCCGGATTCACCGCCCGGTGGGAGTCCTTTTTCCGGATCAAGAAGCCCGGAAATGTTCTCCGCGATATATTCGACCGTGGATATGACCTTCGAATAATCCATCCTGCGCGGTCCCAGTATTCCGATCGCCCCGACGACCTTTCCGCCGGAATGTATCTTCTGGAACACGAGAGCCGAATCCTGCATTTCCTCGACGCTGTTTTCGCTTCCGATTATGACCTGAGGCCTGCCGGTGTCTTCATCCGACTCGGAAACAAGCTTCAGAAGATCGCGCTTTTCCTCAAGCACTCCGAGCAGATCCTTGAACTTCCGTGCATCGGCATATTCCGGATACTCAAGCAGATTGTTCACGCCAGAGAGCCTAACCTCCCCGTCCGAGCCGTCGCCGAGCGTTCCGCATATGCATTTAAGCACGGGACCGACAAGGCTGTCGCCGTCTCCGAAGCTTCTTTCAAGCTCCATGACAAGCGGCATCGTGATCTCGTCGGCACGCTTTCCGGCGACTCTTGTGTTCAGCATGAATTCAAGGCGCTCAAGCATATCCGCGTCGATCCTTATCTCGGCGTGGATCTGGGAGGTCTTTACCGAGCCGTCAGCCATAAGCATGACCAACATCAGCATTTCGTCGGTTAAGAACACCAGACGAAACTTTGTGATGACCGCCGCACTCTGACCCGACTTGATCGCAATCGAGGTGTAATTCGTAAGAGCCGCAGCAAGCTGCGTGGCTGTTTCGAGGAGTTTATCCACCTCGGCAAGCCGGCTCTTTACGAGGGTGTTCATTCTTGCAAGCTCGTTCTGGGACATACGGTATTTCTGCATCAGACTGTTGACGTAGAAACGGTAGCCGTGTTCCGAGGGAACTCTGCCTGCCGAGGTGTGGGGCTGTTCGAGATATCCCATCTCTTCAAGCTCTGACATCTCGTTGCGGATGGTAGCAGAGGAAAGCGCGATCTGCTTATTCTGCGTCAGGTATTTCGACCCGACGGGTTCGCCTTCTTTGACGTGAGCCTCAATAATTGCTTTAAGAATCAGTTTCTTACGTTCATTGAGTCGACTTCCGTCGCCGTTCATCGCATCTTTCGCTCCTTTCGCCTTGTCCGTCATTAGCACTCTGAACGCTCAAGTGCTAATCGTTGATAATAATGTACCATTATTCTTGAGCTTTGTCAAGAACTTTTCTGAGATAAAATGTTAACATTTTGTAAATCAGAAAAACGGCATGAAATTACCTTGAAAATGCGCGTCGGGAGGGGAATTCCGGGGGACGACAAACGGAACACGGTGTGATATAATACTGACATCGGAAGAATGCACCCGTCCCGCCGCGCGAGAAGAAAAAGGTGCAAAAAACTCATCCTGAATTTTTTACACCCTTTTGACGGTTATCCTATGAAACTCATGAAAAGATGCCCAAAGAACCCCCGCGGCGGGAGTTTTTTTCACCGGGCTGCCGGTCAGCGCTTCATTGCCATCCTCTTTTTCTTGAGATTGTACTCGGAACGCGGATTGACTATTTCGCGCCAGTCAAGATCGCCCCTGTCGAGCGCGCGGACAAGGATCTCTGCGGTCGCGATATTGGTGGCAATCGGAATATTGTGGATATCGCAGAGCTTGAGCAGGTCAAGATCGTTTTTCTCCGCCTCAGACCCAGCCTCATGCTCGTATGCATCGCGGAAGAAAAGGACAAGGTCGATCTCGTCATAGGCGACCCTTGACGAAATCTGCTGAACCCCTCCGTGCTGTCCTGAGAGGAGTTTTTCGATCTGAAGTCCGGTTGCTTCCGATATATATTTACAGGTAGTACTTGTTGCGCAAAGGTTGTGGTTTGCGAGAATGCCGCAATAGGCAATGCAGAACTGCGTCATGAGCTCCTTTTTTCTGTCACCTGCGATGATTGCTATTTCCATTGTTATCAATCCTTTCAAAATGTATTATCAATGCAAGCCGTGAAACACGGTTATTGAATCCGTCGTAAAAGTGCGTTCCGCCTTATTTTTCTGAACCCGGTGAAAAGCGGTATGCTCTTCCCCGTCAGCCGCTTTGAGATATTGACGAAAGCAGATGCGGCATTTGACCGGCGGAGAGTGAAAACGTCCTCTCCCTTTGCCTGCTGTTCTCCGAGAGCGGCATCATACGGGATGATACCGATAAGCTGGAGGCAGGTCTTGTCTATCACCTCAAGAATGCTCGGCCGGATACCGAATTCGATACCGTCGGCACTGAAGCAGTTGATTATGAGATATTTTGACTGAACCCCAAGCTCGTTTAAGAGTATGCCTGTCCTTTCGGCTGCCCTTATCGAAGCGGGCTGGTAGGTCGATACGACAAGCGCGGTATCGGCTGCCGAGGCGGCAAGACGAAACGGGCTTCCGGTATCGCCGGGGGTGTCGATAATTATGTAATCGAGGTTCATTTTCCCGCCGATGTCGCGGACGGCGGTGCGGAACGGCTCCGGCTCAAGCTCGTTATTGTAGCTGTACGGTGCGGAGCAGAAAAACAGGTTTTCCGACCGGCTGTCGCGGATAAGCGCCTTTTCGGGGGATATCCCGTGGAGAATTATATCGGTTATGTCGAAAACGACCTCGTCCTCGAGTCCCATGATAAGGTCAAGGGAACGGACACCGAAATCGCAGTCGATTATAAGAGTCCTCCAGCCGTCAAGGGCAAGACGTATGCCGAGATTCGCCGAAACCGTCGATTTCCCGACCCCGCCCTTGCAGGAGGTGACCATTATGACCTTACAGTTGCCCATACTTCTCCCCGGAGCCAAACAGACAGTATTCTTTACTATATATCTTAACACAGTAAAGCAATATTGTCAATACTTTTTTGGCTATAATAGATAAAAAATTTATTTCGATGTCAGATCATCCCGTCAAATTCAAGCCAAAATACATCAACAAATCATTATAACACGGATCACATTGTCTGTCAAGACGTAAAAAATGACATTATTCGTGAAAAAACGTACAAAATCGGACTTTCTGACTCTCTCCCGGTGTATTTTTGCTGATTCACGCCTTCAGCGCCATAACAGCGGCGGCAGGGTCGGGGGCATGGAAAACAGCCGAGCCGGCAACAAGGATATTCGCGCCTGCGGCTTTGATCTCTGCGGCGTTTTTCAGGTTGACTCCGCCGTCAACCTCAAGGTCGATGTCACAGCCGGATTCTTCGATCATGGCTCCTGCCTCTCTCAGCTTGTCAAGCGAGGCAGGGATGAACGACTGACCGCCGAAGCCGGGTTCGACGGACATTATAAGGATCATGTCGATGAGCGGGAGGTATTCCTTCAGCGCGGAGACGGGCGTTGCCGGCTTTATGACCGCGCCTGCCTTTATTCCCTTTGAGCGGATGTATTCAAGCGTTTCGCGGAAGTTGTCACAGCTCTCGATATGTACGGTTATCACATCCGAACCGGCATCGGCGAACGCATCGACAAAACGGAGGGGATCCTTTATCATAAGATGGGTATCGAAAACCGCCTTCGAGTGCGGGCGGAGAGCCTTTATGAAGTCGGGACCGAACGAAATGTTAGGCACGAACTGCCCGTCCATGACATCAAGGTGCAGATATTCGGCTCCGGCATCGTATACCTTCTTTATACCGTCGGCGGCGTACGCGAAATCGCAGGCAAGCACCGACGGTGAAACGATAATATTTTTTTTCATGTCAAACCTCCGTAATTAAAGGGAAATATGTGGTGTCAGTGTCTCCGGCGGCACAAAACGGCGAAAACCGCATCATGCTCCGGGGGGTTCTCCGTGTCACAAAGGGCGCGGGGTCATATTATATTATCAGACGGGAAAGCCCGTCGGACGGACAAAAGATACGCAATCGGCCGGTCACGCAGGGACGTGCAAAAGAAATGACGTGAAGAACAGTCAAAGCGTTCCGGAATTGCTTTGTTTCCGCGGGAGGGCATTTGCTTTCCCGCGGGTCTCTGATATTTTACCGACTCTCCCGGACTATAAGGCAGACGGCGTGAGCGGCAATGCCCTCGCACCTGCCGGTAAAGCCGAGGCTCTCCTCGGTCGTTGCCTTGATATTCACGCGCTCCTCCGGCATTCCGAATACGGCGGCGATGTTTTTTCTCATCTGAGGTATGTACGGGAGCAGTTTCGGCTTTTGTGCAATAACGGTCGCGTCGATATTGCCGACGGAATATCCGTTTTCGCCGAGCAGCTCTGCCGCTTTCCCGGCGAGGATCATGCTTGAAATGCCGGAATACGCGGGATCGGTATCCGGGAAATGCTTTCCGATATCGCCGAGTCCCATTGCTCCGATAAGCGCGTCAAGCACGGCATGGACAAGCACATCGGCATCGGAATGGCCGAGAAGCCCGTACTCATACGGGATATCCACCCCGCCTATTATCAGCTTTCTGCCGGCGTCGAGACGGTGTACGTCGTAGCCGTGACCGACTTTTATATCCGGGATCACGCTTTTTCTCCGTCCTTTCTTTCCGCGCGGTAGTTGATTATCGCGGCGGCAATCGCGAAGTCATAGGGGTTTGTTATCTTTATATTCTGCCCTCCGCAGTCAACTGGGACGGCGGAAAAGCCTGCCGCTTCCGCAAGCATGACGTCATCGGTCGCGGTTATGCCGTTTTTCAGCGCGGAATAAGCCGCCGCACGGTACATTTCGGTCATGAATACCTGCGGTGTCTGGGCAAGCCAGATTCTGTCGCGGTCGAGGGTGGTATGAGTGCCGTTCTCCTCGCTTCTGACGGTTTCGTGTGCCTTTTTCGCCGCATATGCCGCGCCTTTCATGCAGGCGGCGTGACCGACCTCGGATATCATTTCCTTTGTCACAAGGCAGCGTGCGCCGTCGTGGATATACACGAACTGTGATTTATCGGATATCTTTTTGAAGCCCTCGATGACAGAAAGCTGTCTTGTTTCCCTTCCGGGGACGACGGCGGCGATCTTTTTCCAGCCGTATTCCTTTATGAAGCCGTCGTAGAGCCGAAGCTCGTCGGGTTTTGCTACGATTATTATTTCATTTATGAATCCGCAGTCCTCGAACACCGAGACGGTGCGCGCAACAACGGGGATCCCGAGGAGCGGCATCATCTGTTTCGTCGTGCCTGCCGTGGAAGCCCTTGTCCCGCTTCCGGCAGCGACGATTATGGCGGAATTGAATTTTGAATCCACGCCGGCAATGCGGTCGGTGACCTTACGGATAAACGATGTAAGTCCCATTTCGTCCTTTCTCCCGTTTCGGCGGGTGTCCCGGTCTGCGGGACGGAAACAGTTGTATTCATTATATCACGGAATTGTAAACGCGGTGCAAATATTCGGGGTTGTTAATAATATTTTTACAAAGAGCGGTGGCATAAAGAAATCCCGCAGACCGTGTGGCGGAATGCGGGGTTTTGTCGGGTCGGATTATTTTTTCTTTTTGTTCACGACTGCGGCGACGATACCGGCGATTACTGCTGCGGCGACGACGCAGATCACGACGATGACTGCCGGGCTGATGCCGCCTTTCTTGTTATCGTCAGCAGGCTTATTGTCGGCGGTGCCGGTTGCGGTCGAGGGAGTTTCGGTCGAAGCTTTGTTTCCGGAGGTTTCGGGAGTCTTTGTGGACTCGGCGGAAGAGCTTACGGGATCGGTGTCCTTCGGCTCGGTTGCCGGAGGCTCGGTCACCGGAGTTTCGGTCGTTGTGGAAGGAGTAAAGCCGTCGGGCATTTCGGTGAATGCGGGCTTATCTCCTTCGGTGACGGTGAAGTTATCGAACCAGAGGTCGCCGGCGCCGTCCCAGATTCTTATCTGAACCTTGGTCTTGGTGGCGTCTGCCCCTTCCGGAACGGTGAAGGTGTACCAGATGCATTTCCAGTCACTGTCACCGTCAAGTTTGCCGCCGAAGTTGGAGGCATCTCCGTGTTCACGGCTGAGGTTGGTGGGAAGCGGAGAGCCTTCGGGAGTATAGTACTCGATAACGACTGCGCCACCCTCAAGGTCAGCGTACTTTACGTATGCGGTGACGGTATAGGTCTTGCCTGGTGCACAGCCGGGGAAGCTGATAAGAGTTGCGTGAGCAATGTTCTTGCTGTAAAGGCGGAAGCAGTCGGAGCCATCGGGACCTGCGCCTTTGGCTATTTCAAAAAGGCTGTTCTTTCCGTTGTCCTGAAGCCAGTAGCCCCATTCCTTCGGTACCATGAAGCCGTTCTCGTCCTCGTCCTCATAGTAACCGAGGGAGGCGTCGCCGTTCTTTGCGAGATTGGTGTATGCCGCCGCTCCGCAGGCAAGGATCACTGCCAGAAGAAGTGCCAGCGACAGGGTGAAAATTCTCTTGATTCTGCTGTTCATTATGTTTTCCTTTCGGGTCATCGGGTCTGGTGCGGTCATGCCGCCTCCCGTTCCTCACACCGGAACGGGAGAATACGGCATTTACCGGTATTGTTGATTATCCGCGCTTTCTCTTTCCGATGATCACTGCACCGGCAAGAGAGATTACTGCTACGGGGACGATTGCAAGTGCGAGATCGCCGGTTCCGGGATTAGGCTTGTCATCGCCGCCGGGGGTGGAGTCACCGCCTGCTCTCGGAACTTCCTTATAGGCGGGCTTTGAGCCTTCCGTCAGGGTGAAGTTGTCGAACCACAGGTCGCCATAGCCTTCCCAGATTCTAAGTTCGATCTTGAAGTTGCTTTCAGTGGCTGTGAAGGTATACCAGATGACCTTCCAGTCGCTGTCACCGGTGAGTGCGCCGTCCTTGAATCCGTCGGTAATGGAAGAGCCTGCGCCTGCTCCGTGCTCCATCGAAAGATTGGTTGCACCGCCCTCGATGACCACTGCGCCGTTTCTCAGTCCCTTGTGCTTTACACAGGCGGTTACGGTGTAGGTCTTTCCGGCATCAAGCTGATACTCTTTCCATGCCGCTGCGTGCTCGCCGTTCTTTTCGTTCTTTGCATAAAGATAGTAGCAGTCCGAGCTGTCGTAACTCCCGTTTTTGGTCACGGTGAAGCCGCTGTTTTCCTGGCACCAGTATCCCCAGCCTTCAACGCCGGCAGATGCATCGCCGTTCGTAACCAAGTTGCCCGCCGCGACTGCGTTTAGTGCCATCATCAGCACAACGAGAACCGCAACGGATATCCGTCCTAATCTTTTCATTTTATCCTCCTGAATAAAATATTTGTAAAAAGGGAGTTCGTCATATTCAATTGAATTTGACTACGGCGCCCTTCCTTTTTATCTTTTCTGAATAAATTATATCACACAATTCACAATGATACCATTGAAAATGTAATGTGATATATAAGATTTGTGACCTACGCTCAGGATGCCGGTTCTATGACGTAGAACACGACGGCATTTCCCTTAAGGGTGGTATCAAGGGTGATCTTTTCGCCTATCACCATTGTTTTTCCTCTTGCGGCGACAAGCTCCGAATATTCGGCGTAGTCGACCGGGTTGAAGGGAGCGTTGATCTGGGCACTGTCTATCGACCAGCCGATGCCCTCTCCGCCGGTCGCGTCGTAATCGTGTCTCCACTCGTCGAAGAAGTTTGCGTCATCGTCGATGAGGTATCTTGTGACGGTCACTTCCCTGCCGTCGAACATCGGGAGTTCGATATCGAAGCTGACGTTTGCCGATTTATCGCTTATCATTTCGTTTTTGAAGGCATAGCCCATCACATAGAAGCTATTTTCCTTCTCGTTATAGGACGTGACCGCGTCGTACTCGAAGCGTCTTATGCCGTTGTCGTTTCTGACGGTATTCTTCGTCATGACAGAGCCGACCATTCTCTCGAAGCACTCGGCGACGTGGAAGGACACGGTTTTCAGTCCGGAGAAGTTATCACCGGTGGTATAGCCCCACGACGAGAAGTAGTCGATGTTGTTGTCAAGCAGGCTCTTTATCAGTCTTGCGTCGTAGCCCGCCTGATATGTCCATCCGACGGTACGGCTTGACAGCTCCTTGCCGTCGCTGCCGAAGAGGATCCTGCCCTCGTCTATGCCGTACTCAAGTCCGGTAAGGCCGACGGATTCCGCCTTGTCGCGAATTTTCTTTATGCAGTCTGCGGCGGTCACTGCCGAGAACTGTCCGGGCTTCTGGTCATAGAACGACGACGCAAGAGCCGAGACGTGAGCGCCCTTCTTTCCGGTGCAGTAGTTTGTGCCGTTTGCGCAGTGGTCGATGAAGTCAAGCTCGTTCCAGATGCCCTCTGAACAGGTCATGCTGTGCGCGCTTATGTAGATATCTCTGCCGAGGACGGACATAAGTGCCTCGGTGGTATAGTCATAGATTTTGAAATACTCCTGCTTTGCGATCGACATATCGGTTGCGGTGAACCAGTCGCTGTTTTCGTATTCGGTGAACACGCCCCAGCGCCATGTTCTGACCTCTTCAAGTCCGAATTCGGCAACAAGGGTCTTTGCGATCGCGGCGATATAGTTGTAATAGACATCGTAGTCCTTCGGCTGATAGATGTTTACGCCGAAATTGCCGATCTTTCCGTAGTCCTGGGAGTATTTTCTCGGGATATTGCCGGTCTTTATCCACGGCTTCAGTCCCTGTTCAACGACGTTGCGGCAGGCCTCAACAAGCGGGTCGAACTCGTAGTCGTCAAGCACCGAGGTGTCGGAGGGATTTTTGAAGAGGTCGCGGTCTTCGCTTCCTCCGGTCGCAGTCATGAACTGGACGTACTTTATGAACGGCTGATTTTCGGCGAAATAGCCATGCGGCTTCTGCCCTCTCCAGCCGGCGTTGAAGTTCCACTGATTGAGGGTGTCAAGAACTGCGTCAACCGTCTGTCCGGTGCTCTTTCCGCCCTTTACCGTTACCGTGACATCGGCGGAATTTCCGGAGGATTTACACGGATCGACGGCGGTGTATGCGTTGTTGTCAAGGAATTCGGTACTTCCGAGGGCGATATTCCCGTCGCCTTTGTAGCTGCCGGTCGATGGGTCTTTCCCGAGGTATCTTTCAAGGAATGCCGAGACTCCGTTGACGGTCGTTCTTGTTCCGGAGCCGGAGACGGTTATTGTCTTGCCGGACGAGAAGATGAAATAGCCGTATTCGTTCAGCTTTTCGCGGAGCTTTGCCGCGCCGCTTTCCTCGTTCGCCGATCTTCCGACGAAAATTCTGTATTCGCATCCGGCTTTCGACTCGGAGGTGACGGGGAGGGTGACTCCGTAGCAGTCGGAAATGAAGTCGCGTATCTGTCCGGCAGCGGATATTAACGGCTTTGCAGCGCCGTCGGGATAGACAATGCCGAAGCCGGCGCCGTTGTTCGGGATCTCCGCTCCGGCGATACTGAACTTCTTTACCTGATATTCAGCGGTGAAGGTCTTTTTCTCGATAACCGAGACTGCGCTTTCGCCGGTGCCGAGGCAGGTCGAAACGAATTCCTTCACTGCCATCATCGTTGCATCCTCGCTTCCGCCGCAGATGATTATCTTTTCAGCCGAAGTGCCTATCAGCCAGTCGCGCCCGCGGAGCAGCAAAATGTCGGAGGTAAGGTTATCGCGGTTTGTTATGCCGACGATAATTTCCTTATCTCCCGCGTTTTCGTCCTTGCCGACCCAGTCGTCGCCGATCTGAAGGCGCACGCCGAATTTGTCTTTTATTGCGTCGCGCAGGTAAAGCGCGGCTTCTTTTCCGGTCGTTCCGACGTCGGCGCTTCTGATGATCTTATATTCCGAAAGTCCTTCAGCTGGGATAACGACCTCGGTCTGAACAGGTTCGGTCGTGACGTCTCCGCCGGAGGTTTCGCTGCCGCCTCTGCCGCAGGAAACTGCGGTAAACAGCATCAGCATGGCGGTCAGCGCTGCTGTGATTTTTTTCATATATTTTCTTTTATTCCTTTCCGGAACCGCCGTCATACGATGATTGCAAAGCATCTTATATCGTTTCCGGAGACCGGAACGGCGATTTTTCCGTCCTCTGCCGTGAACACCTCGTCGGTTAGGATGTCGGTGAATCTGCCGGTTCCGACGGAGAGCGTGCAGACGGTGTCTTTGCCGGAATTACTGCACACGAACAGGAGCTTACCGACCCTGTCGACACGGATATCCTGGATTCCGCAGCGGGCGGTCGGGATGACCCCGGCTTTTTCGGCTATCATGTCGATAAGTGCCGCGTTCTCCTGACGTTTTGCCGCGCCGACAAGTGTGCCTGCCATCACGGCAATTCCCTTTCCATAGCGGTTCACTGTAACAGCCGGGACGCCGTCGGCGAAGTATGCGACAGGTTCTGCGGTATCGGGGATCAGTCCCTCGCTGAAATAGTAGCCGGAAAGCTCTTTATCGCCGCAGGTGAAGGGGACGGAGGCTGAGTCGCTGTCGGCTGACCATTTTTCGGAATAGGCATTCCGGAACTGGCTTGCCGTCATGACACGCCCCTCGGTCACGCCGAAAACCTCCGTGAAGCCGAAGCCGGGTGTCTTTGTGCTGTGGAGTCCGTCGTCGGCGCTGTATCCGCCGAAAAATGCCTCGGATATCAGGCAGCCGCCGTTATTCACCCACTTTTTAAGGGCTTCGGCAAATCTTCCGTCGAGATAGTACGGGAACGGGAGGTATATCAGCTTATAGCCGTCAAAGCCCTCCTCCGTCAGTCTGTCGGGAGAGACGATATCACAGCGATAGCCGGCGTTGTGGAGCATATCGAAGGCGCCTATGACCGAATTGCAGTATTTATCGCCGCTTCCGTCGGCACAGTAGCAGAATATCTGTCCGGCAAGGGAATTGACGACTGCGACGTCGGCTTTTTCCGGCTCGGAGGAGAGTATTGCGTCCTTATGCTTCTGAAGCTTTCTGTTTATCTCCGACGACATCGTAAGCCATTCCGACGGTGTGCCGTCGGTGTTTGTAAGACCCCATGCGGGGGATTCTATCCCTATCCGCTCCGGGCGATACTGCCAGAAGCAGAAGCCCTTTATTCCCCTTGAGAGCGGGATGAGGATATGACGCTTCAGTATTTTTAAGTCGGGCTGGATCGGTCTTCCGAAGGTCGTTCCGCCGACGGCGTGTATTTCTGAGCTTATGACCCTTTTTCCGGGCGCGGCGCTTTTCGATATCGTTGCCGTGTAGGGGAAGGAGCCGAGGCTGTTGCCGAACCAGTCGCACTTTGCGGCAAGCCGGTAATCGTCGGAGCAGCCGTTTATGCCGCTGAAAAACGGCATCGGAACGGTGTGGAGCATGACGGGGTGAAGGCTGTCGTGGCGCTTCACGGCGTCGATGCGCATTTTCGCCTCTTCGGTCAACGTTTCCGAGAAGAACAGGCGCCAGTCGATCATGTTGCGGAACGCCTCGCGGCAGGTCGGCATTTCGACATCGTCGAACGAGCCGTAATAGGTATGCCACACTGCATTCAACCCCTCGATGGTGCCGTAGCGTTTTTTCAGCCACGACACGAACCTTTCAAAGGTATTTTCGCAGTAGCAAGCCATGTCGTTTTCAAAACCGCCGCCGAGAAAAGGCTCGTTCCACACATCCCAGCAGAGGAGCGCGGGATGATTTCCGAGTTTTTCCGCCAGCTTTTCGGTGAACTCGCGTCTTATCCGTATTCCCTCCGGGTGGTGCAGGCAGGGACCGGGGTAGCCGCCGGACTGACGGCAGGCATTGGTTTTGGGGTAGATCTTTCTGCCGTCGGCAGTGATCATCATGCTCTCCGGGTGTTTTTTATAGAACCACGAGGGAGCGGCATCGAATATCAGGTTGACGATCACACGGAGGGAATGTCTTTCCGCGATGTCCATCAGTTTTTCAAGGTCGGAAAAATCATAGACCCCGTCCACGGGATTATTGCTTCTCCAGACCGCCCAGATTT
>ENA-OURV01001104-OURV01001104.1-human-gut-metagenome-genome-assembly--contig:-NODE-1104-length-22158-cov-7.950776_pt1 | contig 22158 bp, 13 predicted proteins | sample MGYA00242141_ERZ509072 | MGnify/ENA primary metagenome ERZ509072 (study PRJEB26280, sample SAMEA2338763) | human gut metagenome | biome: human gut; feature: human-associated habitat; material: faeces... | reverse complement strand
CCTGGAAAGTCGGCGAACAGCTCTTGCAACTGTTTGCGGTGAAAATCGACCTCACCTGGTACCTGTTTGCCGGATGTATGCTGCTTGTCTGCGTAATCGTTTGGCTGGTGGCCTTCGGCCTGGTGTGGAAGGCTGCCCGTGCCAATCCCATGGAGAATTTAAGAACAGAATAAAATAAAAAATAATTGGAGGTAAAGACTTATGAAAATTGGAATGAATATACTTACATTGGCATGTGCCATGGCATGTTTCAGCTGTATGGGAACTGCCCATACTGTTCAACCGAGTCAGAACTATCAGACGGAACGTCGTACCATCGGAAATATACAGGAAGTGTCCACGCTCTCTTCTATCGATGTGGTGTATCACCAGACTTCCGGCCAGCCGTATGCGGAAATCTATGCATCCGACAATGTGATGCCCTACGTGGTGCTGAAAGAGTCGAAAGGTGCGCTGAGAGTGTATTATCAGGAGGATACCCGCATTCAGGGAGAGAACCGTTGCCGGGTAGATGTATATGCGCCGTCTGTCAGTCGCTTTACGACGATGGCTTCCGGCGACATCGCCATTCCCAAAGGACTGCGTACGGAAGGAGGCATCCGTTTCCAGACGAATGCCAGTGGTGACATTGAATGTTCCACGGTGCAGTGCGGCAGTTTTGAGGCAGAAACCAATGCCAGTGGCGATGTGGAGGTACAGGAAGTCAACTGCCGGAAGTTGCAGACTCGCATCAATGCCAGTGGCGATATGAAAATCAAGAAAGCTGTGTGCCGCGATGCCGCCTTGGCGGTCAATGCGTCCGGTGATTTGATTTTCTCCAGCTTGCAGTGCCAGGAAACCTTGGAAGGTACGGTCAACGGTAGTGGAGACATGTTGGTATCGGGCCATTGCCTGAAGGCCGTGCTTCGGGACAATGCTTCCGGTGATTTGGATGCCGGCAGCCTGAAAGCCGAGGAAGTGGATGCAGCCGTTCATGGTTCCGGCGATTTGTCTTGCCGGGTTTCCAAAAAGCTTACAGCAAAATCCTACGGCAGCGGTAATCTGGTGTATGCCGGTAACCCCTCGCAGGTGACAAAAGAAGGAAAACACATTTATAGCAAATAAACATAGAAAATCTCTTTTAAAGTTAAGTAGGGTGAAAGGTCCGTGAGGTTCTTTCACCTTTTTTTGTGTCCTGACGGTACGCGGATGTGTCGCAAGAAATGGAAGGTCTTTCAGAAAACAAACTGTTTGAATGGGGAAACGCAAGGGAAAAGAGTGGAAAAACTCCTGCTATGTTGTAGGTTTTCTGAGGTGGAAACGTATGTTTCCCATTCGCGAAACGTACGTCTCTCCGTGCGGAAACGTACGTTTTCCACAAGGGAAACGTAAAAAAGACCAAGGTGTATGTGGCATTTTGCGCGTTCGTTTGGTGATTGAAGTGGAATTTGCCTCTTATTTTCTATTTTTTGGTAGAATCGTTTTATCTGAGTGAATAGTTATGTTTTATTTTTGTACATCTTAAAAATAATATCGATGAAAAATGTATGGTTATTGCTCGCCTTTTGGGGAGCTTTTGCAGTGCAACTGCATGCGCAATGGAAAATGGTGGATGGGAAAATCCGTACACAATGGGCAGAACAGGTGACACCCGAAAATGTGTTGCCGGAATATCCGCGTCCGATTATGGAACGGAAAGATTGGAAAAACTTGAATGGATTGTGGGATTACGCCATTGTAGAGAGAGGCAAGCACATGCCTGATGCGTTCGACGGACAAATTTTGGTACCATTTGCCGCAGAGTCTGCTTTGTCGGGAGTTGGCAAGACGGTCGGTGCAGAAAAGGAATTGGTTTACCGTCGTTCGTTCGACATTCCTTCTTCGTGGAAGGGGAAAAAGGTACTTCTGCATTTTGGGGCAGTAGATTGGAAAACGGATGTGTGGGTGAACGGAATAAAAGTGGGGAGTCATACCGGAGGTTTTACTCCTTTTTCTTTCGACATTACGGAAGCCTTGCAAGGCAAGGAAAACACACTGATGGTAAAAGTCTGGGATCCGACCGACCAAGGCTATCAGCCACGAGGAAAGCAGGTGTCCCGTCCTGAAGGTATTTGGTATACTCCTGTCACTGGAATCTGGCAGACAGTCTGGTTGGAACCGGTCAGTGAATCTTATATTCAAGACCTGCGAATCACACCGGATATCGACCATTCATTACTCTCCGTACAGGCGGTGGTGAATGAGGCTACGTCAAAAGATTTGGTCGAAGTGAAAGTCTTTGATGGACGGAAACTGGTGGCACAAGGGAAGAGTATCAACGGAGGGTGTGTACAGATTGAAATGCCGGAAGATGTCAAATTATGGTCACCGGACAGTCCTTTCCTTTATACGTTGAAGGTTGCCCTGAAACAAGGTGGAAAAGTGAAAGATGAAGTAGACAGCTATGCCGCTATGCGGAAATATTCTACCCGTCGCGATGCGAACGGAATTGTACGCCTGGAATTGAACAATCAACCGTTGTTCCAGTTTGGTCCGTTGGACCAAGGTTGGTGGCCGGACGGATTGTATACGGCTCCTACCGATGAGGCTTTACGGTACGATATTCAGAAGACAAAGGATTTCGGTTTCAATATGATACGCAAACACATCAAGGTAGAACCTGCCCGCTGGTACACGTATTGCGACCAGATGGGAATTATCGTATGGCAGGACATGCCGAGCGGTGACCGTAACCCTGAATGGCAGAACCGGAAATATTTTGAAGGCACGGAAATGAAGCGGAGTGCTGAGTCGGAAGCTTGCTATCGGAAAGAGTGGAAAGAAATCATGGATGCCTTGTATTCTTATCCGTGTATCGCGACTTGGATTCCTTTCAATGAGGCATGGGGACAGTTCAAGACTCCTGAGATTGTGGAATGGACCAAACAATACGATCCGACCCGTCTGGTTGATCCGGCCAGCGGAGGAAATCACTACACCTGCGGTGATATGCTGGACTTGCACAATTATCCGGCTCCTGAGCTGTACTTGTATGATGCACAGCGGGCTACGGTACTGGGAGAATATGGAGGTATTGGTTGGGTGGTACAGGAACATATCTGGGAACCCGACCGTAACTGGGGATATATCCAGTTTAACTCTTCCAAGGAAGTGACCGATGAATATGTGAAATACGCGGAACAGTTGTACAACCTGATTCCGAGAGGCTTTTCAGCTGCCGTATACACACAGACCACGGATGTGGAAGTGGAGGTGAATGGTCTGATGACCTACGACCGCAAAGTCATCAAGGTCGATGAAAAGCGGATTAAAGCCATCAACCGTAAGTTGTGCGAGTCATTGAGTAAGAAATAAGTGAGGTAAAAAAATATGTGTACCTTTGTACCATGAGGAAGAAGCAATCTGTTTTATATGGCATAATGGTAGTCTTGTGGCTCTTCTGCTTTGCAGGCGGAGAGCTACAGGCTGCCTCTTCCTATTATTTCCGGACATTGGGAATCAATGAAGGTCTTTCGCAGAGTACGGTAAATACCATTCTGCAGGACCAGGAAGGATTTATGTGGCTGGGTACAAAGGATGGGTTGAATTTGTACGACGGACAAGAGTTCCGGGTTTTTCGGAAAGAGAACTCTTCGTTGGGTAACAATATCATAACGGCCTTGTGCGAGGACCGCGAGGGATATATATGGGTCGGTACCGATGCGGGAGTCTATATTTACCAGCCGGTTCGGGAGAAGTTCTTGCGCTTGGACGAGTTGGCTGAGTCGTTGGATGAAAATATTACGCGTTCGGTGACGTGGATTACGGCCGATTCGCGCGGAAATATCTGGATTTCGGCCGATAATCAGGGATTGTTCTGCTATGAGAGGCAGAAAAGACACCTGAAACGATACATCTCCTGTGGCGAGCCGGGAACTTCGAACGTGACGAGTTTCTGGTTTGATGCCGGGAAATTATGGGTGGGCCGTTACGAGGATAACTTGTATTATTCGGAAGATGGCACTTCTTTTCAAGTCTTTCGGGACGCCGATGGAAAAGAAGCATTCAAGGGGTTGGTCATCAACTTCTGTACGAAGGGATTGCACAACAATCTGTATGTAGGTTCTTCAAAAGGGTTGATGGAGATAAACCTGACCACCCGTAAGGTCCGGAAGCTGTTGGACGAATATGTGCGCAGCATTTGTTTCTACTCGGATACAGACTTGTGGGTGGGTACCGAACAAGGACTGTATATTTACAATATCGTGACCGGTCAATTTGTGCATTTGACCGTGCCGGAGACAGATGAACGCTATGCGCTTTCCGACAACGCGATTTACAGTGTGTACAAAGACCGTGAAGGAGGAATGTGGGTCGGTTCTTATTTTGGTGGAGTAAATTATTATCCGTATCCGTACACGTATTTTGAAAAATATTATCCGCGGGAAAACCTGCGTTACATGGGGCGGCGCGTCCGTGAATTTTGCGAAGGGAATGATGGCACCCTGTGGATTGGTACAGAAGACAAGGGCTTGTTTCATTTCAATCCGGCCAATGGGGAGATTGTACCTTTTCTTCATGCGGAATTAGGACATAATATACACGGCTTGTGTCTGGACGGGAACAGCTTGTGGGTAGGCACTTTTGCCAACGGGTTAAGCCATATTGATTTGCGCACAAAGGCTTTGACACATTACAGTAAAGGGGAGTCCTCCAATACGCTGAACTCCGATAATGTGTTTTCTATTTGCAAGACAAGTACAGGCGATATCTGGATTGGAACCACTTCGGGCTTGTTACGTTATAACCGTTCAACAGATGATTTCCAGCGGATGGAAGAACTGGATAACGTGTTTGTGTACGACATCCTGGAAGACAGCCAGGGCAAATTATGGATGGCTACCTACTCTGACGGAGTCTTTTGTTATGATTTGCCCCGCAATCATTGGAAGCAGTACAAGTGGGTGCCGGGCGACCGCACTTCTTTGCCTTACAATAAAGTAATCAGCATTTTTGAGGACAGCCATAAGCAGTTATGGTTCATGACACAGGGAGCCGGTTTTTGCCGTTTCTGCCCGGAGTCGGATAACTTTGTCTGCTATGACATGTCACAAGGTTTCCCCAGCAACATCGTCTATCGGATGGTGGAAGACAAGGACGGAAAACTGTGGCTGACCACGAACAAGGGGTTGGTTTCTTTTCAACCGACTACCGGGGAGAAGCATGTGTATACCACGGCAAACGGATTGCTCAGCAACCAGTTTAATTATCAGTCCGGATTAAGAGCTCAGGATGGGGCTATCTATATGGGAAGTGTAGATGGATTTATCGTTTTCCATCCGTCTGCGTTCGTCGAGAATAAGCAGGTGTCTCCGGTGGTGCTGACCGACTTTTTCTTGTGGAACAAGCGGGCGTTGGTGGGGGAGAAGTCATCTCCTCTTTCCCAAAGTATCACCTATTCGGACCGAATTGACCTGAATGCCGGACAGAATTCATTTTCCCTGAGGGCATCGGTCTTGAGCTATCAGGCTCCCTCGTCGAATGTGGTGATGTATAAATTGGAAGGTTTTGACAAGGAATGGTACACCTTGGAAGAGGGAAACTCAAAAATAAGTTACTCGAACTTGCCTTATGGCACCTATACCTTGCGGGTGAAAGGTGCCAACAGCGACGGTGTGTGGAATTCGCAAGAACGTATGCTGAAGATACAGGTACATCCTCCTTTTTATTTATCCTGGATGGCTTATGCAGTTTATGGCATATTGTTTGTGGGATTTGTGTTGTGTGGAGTCTATTATATCTACAAACGGAACCATCGCAAGCATTTGCGGGCAATGGAAATCTTGAAGTACGAGAAGGAACGTGAACTGTATGCGGCCAAGATTGACTTTTTTACCAATGTGGCTCATGAGATACGTACTCCGCTTACCTTGATTAAGAGTCCATTGGAGAATGTGTTGTCCTCTTCGCACCTGGATGAAAGTGTGAAAGATGATCTTGAGATTATGGACCTGAATACCAACCGGTTGTTGGATTTGGTCAATCAGTTGCTGGATTTCCGGAAGACAGAGACAAAAGAAGTCAAACTGAATTTCATGGAGTATGATTTGTCGGGCTTGTTGCAGAAAATATATAAACGCTTTACTCCACTGGCGCGCGAAAAGAACTTGAAGTTTACGCTTGATATGCCGGAGGGGCTGCATGCTTCGGTCGACAAGGAAGGATTCACGAAAATTGTCAGCAACTTGTTTACCAATGCCCTCAAATACGGTGCTACTTATATTTTGGTGAAAGTGCAGGTGGAGAAGGAAGAAGGTCTGTGGCAGTTGTCAGTGGAAAATGACGGACCGGTGGTTCCCTTGAATGAACGGGAAGAAATCTTCAAACCGTTTAAACAATATCGCGAAGGTAACGCACAGGTGCAGGGTACGGGAATCGGGCTGGCATTGGCACGTTCTCTGGCCGAACTGCATGGAGGTAAATTGTGGATGGACAAGGATTTGCACTGCAACCGTTTTCTTCTTGAGCTTCCCTTGTGTCATGAGCAGACCTTGACTTTACCTTATACGGAGGAAGAAGAAAAGGTGGCTGTGCCCGTATCGGGAGAGGAAAAGCCGGTTTCACAGCCCGACACTTTCCATTATACCCTGCTGGTGGTGGAAGACCATGCGGAGATGCGCCGGTTCTTGCAGAAGCAGCTTTCGGACACGTATAAAGTGCTGACGGCTGCCAATGGAGTGGAAGCGTTGAAGGTGCTGAAGGAATCTATTGTCAATCTGGTTCTTTCGGATGTGATGATGCCGGAGATGGATGGAATGGAGTTGTGCAACGTCATCAAGTCGGATTTGGACTACAGCCATATCCCGGTGGTGCTGTTGACAGCCAAGACCACTTTGCAATCCAAGATTGAAGGTATGCAGATGGGTGCGGATGCTTACGTGGACAAACCTTTTTCGATGGAATTCCTTCGGGCGTGTATTCTGAACTTGCTGAAGAATCGTGAACAACTGCAGGCTGCTTTCATGCATGCGCCTTTTGTACAGACGAACAGCATGGCCATCACCAAGGCCGACGAGGAGTTTCTGAAAAAAATGAATGAGGTGGTACAAGCCAATATCCAGAACCCTGACTTTAATCTGCTGGACATGGCCGAACAACTGTGTATGAGCCGTTCGAGCCTGAACCGTAAGATAAAGGGAATCTTGAATATTACTCCCAATGATTATATCCGCATTGAACGTTTGAAGAAAGCAGCCCAGCTTTTGAAGGAAGGTGATTGCAAGATTAATGAGGTGTGTTACCGGGTCGGTTTCAATACGCCTTCTTATTTTACCAAATGTTTTCAAAAGCAGTTTGGTATGCTGCCGAAAGAGTTTTTGAATGAAAAATAAGGCCATAGGGGAAGAAATTGGGCATTTTGATTGCATTGTGCTATAATCTGACTGTATTGTTGGGCTTATCTTGAAAGAAGAGGATTACCTTTGTGTGGAATGAAAGAGTACACGTATATACTTTAAATTAAAAATACAAATGAAAATCAAGTGTTTGTTCTGGGGGCTTGTGCTGTCATCCGGTCTGTATGCGGCTGATAAGTACTCCAATCCGGTGATCGACTATAGTTTACCTGATCCTTCGATTATAAAGGGGGATGACGGTTATTTTTATCTGTATGCCACGGAAGATATCCGTAATCTTCCGATTCACCGTTCCAAAGATTTGGTGAACTGGGAGTTTGTAGGGACTGCTTTTACAGATGCTACCCGTCCGAATTTTGAGCCGGAAGGAGGAATATGGGCACCCGACATCAATAAGATAGGCAATCAATACGTATTGTATTACTCGATGTCCGTATGGGGAGGAGAGTGGACTTGCGGCATAGGATGTGCGGTGGCCGACCGTCCGGAAGGACCGTTCAAGGACTGCGGCATGATGTTTCGCAGCAAGGGTATCAAGGTACAGAACTGCATCGATCCGTTTTACATAGAAGAAAACGGACAGAAATATTTGTTCTTTGGAAGTTTTAGTGGTATTTATGCGGTGGAACTGCGTGAAGACGGATTGAAGGTAAAGGAAGGGGCAGCTCCGGTGCAGGTGGCAGGGACGGCTTACGAAGGAACTTATATTCACAAACGTGATGGGTATTATTATCTTTTTGCTTCGATTGGAAGTTGCTGTGAAGGTTTGAAGAGTACTTACACTACGGTGGTTGGTCGCTCAAAGCACTTGCTGGGCCCTTATTTGAATAAAAAGGGAGAGCGCATGCTGGATAATCACCATGAAGTGCTTATTCATAAGAATGCACATTTTGTGGGGACGGGACACAATTCAGAGATTGTGACCGATGAGGCCGGGAACGACTGGATTTTGTATCATGCGGTCAGTGTGAAACATCCTGACGGACGTGTCTTGATGCTCGATAAAGTTTCCTGGAAACGCGAATGGCCTGTGGTGGCCAGAAAACGTCCTTCTATTTCTGCTAAGAAACCATTTTTTAAGACTAAAAAATAATGCTATGAATCTAAGACGATTATTATCTGTAGTGGCGTTGGGGATGGGCATACTGAGCGTACAGGCCTTGGAGTATGGCCCCTCGAATGTTTCGGCCTCTATTGCGTTAAAGGTACCGGGTAACATGGCGGTACATTATCCGTTGACATTGAATAAATTATCAGAAAGTAACTTTGACTATCAGTTGGTCAGCAATACCAAACTGCCGTTGCTGATGTATCAGAAGGTGACGGGAGAGGGAGAGACGAAGCAGGTGCAGGTATGGATTGTGGCCTTGGAGGACGTCTATTTTAATTTTGGCGAACAGCTCAAGTCGGATGCACGTCATGACGACTGTCTGTTCTACATGCCGGGTTTCTGGTACCGGCGGAACTTGCGCTCGCCCAAGGAAGCCCCTTCTTTTCATACGTCAGACAGCTGGGTGGTGCGGGAAGACCGTTTGAGTACCCCGATGACGACTATTTTTGATGAGAAAAACAAGAAGTCGATTTCGGTAACCCGCGTGTCCACATTTGGGGAGGAGGCCTTGACGACTCACAAGGAGGGAGAGGTGATTCTTTCAGGTAAAACGTCTCTCGGTTATACGGGATTTGAGAATGTGAATGGTACGGCTACACTCTCGTTTGGTTATCCTTATAAGGAGGCTCCCCAAACTTATATCCGTAAATTGACATTGGCCCCTTCGGTAGAAGCCTATCAGTTTCTCAAGAAAGGAGAGACTTTGACGCTAACTTGGGAACTTCATGAAACAGCCGCTGAAGATTTTTCTGATTGCGTGAAACAGGCTTGGGAATATAGCTATGATTTGTATAAGCCGGCTCCAGTGGAAACGCCTTATACTGCCGATTTTGTGAAAGAGGTGTTGAGTAATTTCTTTGTGGAAAGTTATGTGGACGATGCGCCCACGAAATATTATTCCGGGGTGGAATTACGGACGGCCACCTGTGATAAACTGGATGTAGCCGAAGTCGGTTTTGTAGGACGTACCTTATTGAATGCATTTAATGCGCTGGAATACGGGGAAGAAAAGCAACGCAAGGATTTGGTGGAGCATGCCAATCAGATTTTTGATTCTTACCTGCAGCATGGCTTTTCAGCAGCCGGCTTTTTCAATGAGGTGGTGCATTTCAAACGTAATTTTGTAGAAAACATTCATAGTATCCGTCGTCAGTCGGAGGGGGTATATGCGGTGTTGTATTACTTGGATTACGAAAAGCGGCAAGGACGGAAACATCCGGAGTGGGAAGGACGTTTGAAAACGATGCTCGATGCCTTCCTGCGTTTGCAGAATGAAGATGGCAGTTTCCCGCGTAAGTTCAAGGATGATTTCTCTCTTGTAGACAAATCGGGAGGAAGTACGCCGTCGGCTACTCTTCCGTTGGTGATGGGATACAAGTATTTTAAAGACAAACGTTATCTGGAAGCCGCAAAGCGTTCGGTCGGTTACTTGGAAAAGGAACTGATTTCAAAGGCAGATTATTTCTCTTCCACGCTGGATGCGAATTGTGAAGATAAAGAGGCATCTTTGTATGCTTCTACGGCCGCTTATTACCTGGCTTTGGTGACCAAAGGAAAGGAACAGGCGCATTATGCAGAATTATCCCGCAAGGCAGCTTATTTCGCTTTGTCGTGGTATTATACGTGGGATGTGCCGTTTGCCCAAGGACAGATGTTGGGCGATTTGGGCTTGAAAACCCGTGGCTGGGGAAACGTGTCAGTGGAAAACAATCACATTGACGTATTCGTTTTCGATTTCGCCGATGTGTTGCATTGGTTGGCGAAGGAATTCAATGAACCTCGTTTCACCGCCTTCTCGAATGTCATCAGTACTTCCATGCGTCAGTTGTTGCCGTACGAAGGACATTTGTGTGGAATCGCCAAGAGGGGATTCTATCCAGAAGTGGTGCAGCATACCAATTGGGACTATGGAAAGAACGGCAAAGGGTATTACAATGATATCTTTGCACCGGGATGGGTAGTGGCTTCTTTGTGGGAGTTGTTGTCTCCGGGGCGTGCAGAACGTTTCTTGGAATAAAAAACGAGAAATCCAGCATATTCGGATTGTAGATTAATGGAACAGGATGGCTTATCTAAGGATTATTTCCTTATAGAGTTAAGCCATCCTGTTCATTTATTTTCCTACACTGAGTATTTCTACCACTTCCATCACGCCGTCGTATTCGGCGGCGAAGCCTTCAGTGGCCGGGCCTTTCAGTCGCACTTTCAACTGGGCCGGTACAGCGGTATAGGGCGAAGCCTCCGGAGAAAGGGCTGCTTTGTACTGTGTTTCCAATTGTCCCGAAGGGTCGGTAATCCAGTAGGCCGTGCTGTCTCCGTCGGCGGTAAAGCTCTGGGTTTCGTGTCCCATGATGAGTTGTCCGTGGAGTATCTGGATGGAGTCGGTTGACACGGTCTGTGTCCCGGAACTGTCGGCAGGCTGTTGTTTGCCTGAGTGGCAGGCGCTCAGCAGGCTGAGGCCGGCAAAGAGAAAAATGATTTTTTTCATGTGTGAAATAGGTTTTTAAGGGTTATTGTTGTGAAATCAGAAATGCGGTGTAAGCTACATAGCATACCACCAACAAGGCTCCTTCTATACGGGTGATGGTCCGTTTCTTGAAGAACCAGCCCACCAGCCAGAACAGGATGGAAGAGCCCACCAGTACGGCCATGTCGATGTTGTTGATGTTGCCCATGGGGAGTGGGGAGAGAGTGGCGCTGCATCCCAGTACGAAGAACACATTGAACAGGTTGCTGCCGATGACATTTCCGATGGCGATGCCCGGGTTCTTTTTCAGGGCTGCTGTAATGGAAGTCGCCAGTTCCGGCAGGGAAGTACCTCCGGCAACCAAGGTCAGGCCGATGATGGAATCGCTGACGCCCAGGGCACGGGCAATGCCGCTGGCACCGTCGACAAACAGCTGGCCCCCGAAAATCAATCCGGCCAGTCCCCCTATAATGTATAAAGTAGATTTCCAGGCGGGCAGTTCCTTGACCTTCTGTTCCTCACTGCCGTCTTCATTTCCGTTGTGGGCAATGGCAAAGGTATAACGCATGAAAATCAGGAAGAATCCCAACAGTACCAGTCCGTCTATCCGGCTGATGATGTTCTGGCTTTCTCCATCCAGCAGGCAGTCGTTGGCAAAGCAAGTCAGTACCAGGGCCGAAAGGATGACCAACGGGATTTCCTTGCTCATGGTGCCTTTCCCTACTTGGATGGGCAGTACCAGTGCCGTACAGCCGATAATCATCAGTACGTTGAAGATATTGCTTCCCACGACGTTTCCGATAGACATTTCTGCACTGCCTTGCAAGGCCGAAAGTACACTGATGACCAGTTCAGGGGCAGAAGTACCGAAGGCTACGATGGTCAATCCGATGACCAGGTCGGAAATATGGAAGCGTTTGGCTACGGAAGCCGCTCCGTCTGTCAGTCCGTTGGCCCCTACCAGAATCAGAGCCAGTCCGACAATCAATAAAAGTAAGTTCATCCACATACTATGTTTCGTTTTTTGTTTTCGTTTGTTGGTTGCAAATATAAACAAGAATGCAGAAACACAGAAATTTGTCGTTTCAATTATAAATTTATGGATTGAGGACAGAAATGCACGATTCTCCTCCTTTTTTGCATGATTAATAGTTGTATGTGATACACTAATTCTCTATCTTTGTGGCAAACGTTAACACATATAAAGTATATGAGAAACAGAATCCTGTCTTTATTATTCTTGCTTCCGTTTATTTCGGAGTCATTGTCTGCCGCATTGGTGGATGAAAAAGATTATGTAGCTTATTTGTTCACTTATTTTACGGGGAACAATATCAGTGAAGAAGCCGTGTGCTATGGAGTAAGTATGGATGGATATACTTACTATGCACTGAATAACAATAAACCGGTGATCGACTCAAAAGTAATCAGTTCTACCGGAGGTGTACGTGACCCTCATATTCTGAGAGGAGAAGACGGTCAGACCTTTTATATGGTGGTTACCGACATGGTTTCCGACAACGGATGGGATTCCAACCGGGCTATGGTGCTGTTGAAATCAACAGATTTGATCAATTGGTCTCATTCGGTAGTGAACATTCAGAAACGTTATCCGGGACAGGAAAAGCTGAAACGGGTATGGGCTCCGCAGACCATTTTTGACAAAGAAGCAGGAAAATACATGATTTATTTCTCCATGCAGTATGCCGGAGGTCCGGATGTGATTTATTATGCATATGCCAACGAAGACTTTACCGACTTGGAGGGAGAACCGAAACCACTTTTCATTCCGAACAACAAGACTTCTTGTATCGATGGAGACATTGTGTATAAAGACGGAGTATATCATCTTTTCTATAAGACTGAAGGAAACGGAAACGGTATCAAGGTCGCTACGACCCGTGCGCTGACTTCCGGAAAGTGGGAAGAACAGCCGGATTACAAGCAACAGACCAAGGAAGCCGTGGAAGGTGCCGGTACGTTCAAGTTGATTGGACAGGACAAATATATTCTGATGTATGATGTATATATGAAAGGTGCCTACCAGTTTACGGAAACAACCGACTTGAAACACTTCAAGGCGATAGACCATGCGGTAAAGATGAATTTCCATCCACGTCACGGTACCATCATCCCGATTACCCGTGCCGAATTGAAACGCATTACGGACCAATGGGGTAAGCCGGCCGAATTGGGCGAACTGCCGGTCAATCCGGTATTGACGGGATTCCATGCAGATCCGGAAGTGCTGTATTCGCATCAGACACAGCGTTATTACATCTATTCTACGACCGACGGACAGCCCGGATGGGGAGGATGGTATTTCACCGTATTCTCTTCTGCCGACCTGAAGGAGTGGAAGTATGAAGGTGTCATGTTGGACTTGCGTTCTCCGCAGGTGCCTTGGGCCAATGGCAATGCGTGGGCGCCGGCCATTGAAGAAAAACTGATTGACGGAAAATATAAATACTTCTTCTATTATAGTGGTAACCCGAACGATGACTCCGGTAAGAAAATCGGAGTGGCCGTAGCCGATTCTCCGGTAGGTCCTTTCAAGGATATGGGTAAACCTATCGTGACAGACTCTCCGGTAGGTTACGGACAGCAGATTGATGTAGATGTATTCACCGATCCGGTGTCTGGCAAGTCTTATCTGTACTGGGGTAACGGCTATATGGCTGGTGCGGAACTGAACGACGACATGGTATCCATCAAGAAAGAAACCTTGAAGGTGATGACCCCGAAGGGCGGCAGCTTGAAAGACTATGCTTACCGTGAAGCGCCTTATGTATTCTATCGTCAGGGTACTTACTACTTCATGTGGTCGGTCGACGATACGGGTTCAGCCAACTATCATGTGGCTTATGGTACGTCGGATTCTCCGCTGGGACCGATTAAGGTGGCGAAAGATCCGGTGGTGCTGATACAGGATCCTTCACAGGAAATTTACGGTACAGCTCATAACTCTGTTGTTCGGAAACCGGGTACAGACGAATGGTATATTGTATACCATCGCATCAATAAAAACTACTTGAACTCGGACAAAGGACCGGGCGTACACCGTGAGGTATGTATCGACCGGATGGAATTCAATGCGGATGGAACCATCCAACGTGTGAAAGTATCCAAATAATCATTTTATTAAATCTTTTTACCTATGAAACACCTGACACATCTGGCAGCTTTATGTGCTTGCCTTACCAGTCTTCCTGTGGCGGCTCACGTGCAGGAAGTAATGAACGAACCGGATTCGGTGTATTTGTTCTCGTATGCTACCGTGAATGACGCGGGACGCAGCGGCCTGAAATTGGCTTGGAGTCCGGATACTGAACGCTGGTTCAGTATTGGAAACGGATATGGCTATGTGAAATGTGATTACGGGGCCTGGGGCGCTGAAAAACGGATGTTCAATCCTCATCTGACACGGGATGAGAAAGGACTGTGGCATTGCGCCTGGCAGTTGAACGAAAGCGGAAAGGAGTGGGGACAGGCTACTTCGCCGGACCTGATGAAATGGAATCCGCAGTCGTATTACTTGCAGTCACCGGGAGAAGGAACTGGAATCCAAGGCAGCGAGACCCGCAAGAAAGCCGTTGTGGAAGGTGTGGTAGAACAAGGATATATGCAGAAAGTGGCCTGGGAGGAAGTGGACCGACTGTTGAAGTTTGTTGACTACCGGGCCTACAGAGACCAGTTGCACAATGAACGGACGGAACAGGATGCGCAACGCTTTGCCGGACTGGCTCCGGTCTCCCTGCAATTGACGGTACGTCCGGAAGAAGCTCGTCCTATCAGTGACAAACTGATAGGTATTTTCTTTGAAGACATCAACTACGGAGCCGACGGTGGACTTTATGCCGAACTGGTGCAGAACCGTGACTTTGAATATACACCGAAAGAAGGCTCCGCTCAGGGATGGGATCATGGATATGCCTGGAGTGTCTGGGAAAACGGAAAGTCGTCGGCTATACAGGTCGCCACGGAGCATCCTTTACATGCCAACAATCCGCATTATGTGGTGTGGCAGGCTAAGCCGGGAAGCTCTCTCCGTAATACGGGTTTTGACGGTATTACCTTGAAAAAAGGTGAAAAATATGATTTCTCTCTCTTTGCCTCTATGCCCGAAGGCAGCAAAGGCGGGAAGGTTGTCGTACGCTTGCTGGATGCCCAAGGCAAGGAAGTGGCACAGGCTTCCGTAAAGGTAAAGGCGGGCGACTGGAAGAAGCAGACTGCAGTGCTGACGGCACAGGCAGATGTGGAGGCAGCCGTACTTTCGCTGGAACCGGAACTCACTGGAGAACTGCACTTGGATATGATTTCACTCTTCCCGCAAAAGACCTTCAAAGGACATAAGAACGGGTTGAGAGCTGATTTGGCTCAGACATTGGCCGATTTGCATCCTCGTTTTATGCGTTTCCCGGGCGGTTGCGTGGCTCATGGAAACGGCATTGACAATATTTACCGTTGGAAGAACTCCGTTGGTCCGCTGGAAGCCCGTAAGCCGATGCGGAACCTGTGGGGATACCATCAGACACTGGGACTGGGGTATTTTGAGTATTTCCAGTTCTGTGAAGATATAGGAGCGGAACCCCTGCCGGTATTGGCCGCTGGAGTGCCGTGCCAGAATTCTGCCTGCATCCCGGGCAAACTTTTGAGTGGAGGACAGCAGGGAGGTATTCCCATGGAAGAGATGGATGCCTATGTGCAGGACATTCTGGATTTGATTGAATATGCCAACGGTGACCCGAAGAAGAACAAATGGGCCAAGATGCGGGCGGAAGCCGGTCATCCGAAACCGTTTAATTTGAAATACATCGGTATCGGCAACGAGGATCTGATTACTCCGATTTTTGAGGAACGCTTTGAAATGATTTTCAAGGCCATTAAGGAAAAATATCCGGAAATCACTGTTATCGGTACGGTGGGACCTTTCTATGAAGGTACGGATTATGAGGCTGGATGGAAATTCGCTTCCCGTCTGCAGGTACCGATGGTAGACGAGCATTATTATAACACGCCGGGATGGTTTATTAACAACCAGGACTATTACGACCGGTACGACCGTTCCAAACCGAAAGTGTATTTGGGAGAGTATGCGGCTCATCTGCCCAGTCGTCCGAACAACATCGAAACTGCCTTGGCAGAAGCGTTGTACCTGACTTCGGTAGAGCGGAACGGTGACATCGTATCGATGACTTCGTATGCGCCGTTGCTGGCCAAGGAAGGACATACTCAGTGGAATCCCGACTTGATTTATTTCAACAATAAGGAAGTGAAACCCACTGTGGGCTATTATACCCAACAGCTTTACGGACAGAATTCCGGTGACACGTATCTGCCTGCCGACCGGAAGATTGACAATTCCCGTCAGGATGTACAGCGCAGAATCGGTACGTCGGTGGTGCGTGACAGCAAAACAGGCGATGTGATTGTGAAGCTGGTCAACTTGCTGCCGGTTCCGGTGAAGACCCAGTTGAATGGTTTGACACAGGAAGAAGGACAGGTGACTTTACAAGTACTTTCCGGCACTCCGACCGATCAGCAGGCGCGTCCGGTGAAGAAAGAAATCTCCTTGAAGGACTTGTCACAGTATGAGATGCCTGCTTATTCGTTGAGCGTGATTCGGATTCATTTGCCAAAATAAAGAGACTGATTGATTCTTGTCTCTTTTTTGACAGCTTTCTGAGGTCTGAAAAACGGGGAAAAAACTATTTTTGGCAATATAATTTTAATATGTATGAAATATAAACACGCATTATGGGGCGTAGGCCTTTCTTTATTATTTTCTTTCGGGGCACTCTCTGTTTCTGCAGCTTCATCTGCCGGAGAAGAGGTGAACGTAAAGGAAACATTTGCAGTAGGTAAGGGAACATTTATGTTGAATGGAAAACCCTTTGTGGTGAAGGCGGCAGAGGTACACTATCCGCGTATTCCGGAACCTTACTGGGAACAGCGTATTCTTTCGTGCAAGGCATTGGGCATGAATACCCTTTGCTTGTATGTTTTCTGGAACTTACACGAACAGCAGCCTGGTAAGTTCGATTTCTCCGGCAATAAGGATATAGCCAAGTTCTGCCGGCTGGCACAGAAACACGGAATGTATGTCATTGTACGTCCGGGACCTTACGTTTGCGCGGAATGGGAAATGGGCGGACTGCCTTGGTGGTTGCTCAAGAAAAAAGATGTGCAGCTACGTACACTTGACCCTTATTATATGGAACGGGTCCGCATCTTTATGAACGAGGTAGGTAAACAGTTGGCCGACTTGCAGCTTTCCCGTGGGGGAAACATCATCATGGTGCAGGTGGAAAATGAATATGGTTCATATGGCGTCAACAAGCCTTATGTATCGGCCATTCGCGACATTGTGAAACAGGCGGGTTTTACCGATGTGCCTCTTTTCCAGTGCGACTGGAGTTCCAACTTTACCAACAATGCGCTGGATGATTTGTTGTGGACGGTGAACTTCGGTACGGGTGCCAACATTGACGAACAGTTCAAGAAACTGAAATCGTTGCGTCCGGAAACTCCGATGATGTGTAGCGAGTTCTGGAGCGGTTGGTTCGACCACTGGGGACGGAAGCATGAGACCCGTGATGCGGCTACGATGGTGAGCGGTATCAAAGACATGCTGGACCGGAACATCTCGTTCAGTTTGTATATGACCCACGGAGGTACGACCTTCGGCTGGTGGGGCGGTGCCAACAACCCGGCTTATTCGGCCATGTGTAGTTCTTACGATTATGACGCGCCGATCAGTGAGGCCGGATGGACCACTCCGAAGTATTTCCAGTTGCGCGACCTGTTGAAACAATATCTTCCGGAAGGAGAAACTCTGCCTGAACCTCCGGCAGCTTTCCCGGTGATTTCTGTACCGGCCATTACGGACTGGAAGGTGGCTCCGTTGTTTGAAAATCTGCCAGAACCAAAACAGTCGGAAGATATCCAGCCGATGGAAATGTTCGACCAGGGTTGGGGAACGATTCTGTATCGCACGACCTTGAAAGAGGATGTGAAAGGTACGTTACATATTGACGAAGTCCACGACTGGGCACAGGTGTTTGCCAACGGTAAACTGTTGGGACGTCTGGATCGTCGTCACGGTGAATTTACCTTGCCGTTGAAAGAAACCTTGAAGAAAGGAACTCAGTTGGACATCCTGGTAGAAGCCATGGGGCGTGTGAATTTTGACAAGTCTATCCACGACCGGAAAGGTATCACCCAGAAGGTGGAAGTGGTCAATGGTGACCAGGCACAGGAATTGAAAGACTGGACGGTATATAACCTGCCTCCGTTCTATGAATTTGTCAGTCAGAAAAACTACCAGGCGGGTAAATCGGTAGACGGCCCGGCCTACTATAAAGCCACCTTCCATTTGGACAAGACAGGTGATACCTTCCTGGATATGGAGACTTGGGGTAAAGGTATGGTCTGGGTAAACGGACATGCCATGGGACGTTTTTGGGAAATCGGTCCGCAGCAGACCTTGTACATGCCGGGATGCTGGCTGAAAGAAGGCGACAATGAAATCATTGTGCTCGATTTGAAGGGTCCGGCCGAAGCCAAAGTGGTCGGTGTGGAAAAACCGATTCTCGACATGTTGCGTGAGAAAGCTCCGGAAACCCATCGCAAAGACGGTCAGAACCTGAACCTGAAAGCCGAGAAACCGGTGATGACAGGTACGTTCAAGGCAGGCAACGGCTGGCAGGAAGTCCGTTTTGAGAAACCGACCACCGGACGTTATTTCTGTTTGGAAGGCGTTTCCAACTACGACGGCACCAATATTGCCGCTGTGGCAGAAATGGATGTGCTGGGTGCAGACGGGAAACCGGTTTCCCGTGAAAGCTGGAAGATTGTCTATGCCGACAGCGAAGAAACCCGCAGCGGTAACCGTACCGCCGACAAGGTATTCGACTTGCAGGAAAGCACCTTCTGGCAGACGGTAGACAATACCGCTTATCCGCATCAGATTGTCATTGATTTAGGAAAAGAATATCAGGTGACAGGTTTCCGTATGTTGCCACGCGCGGAAGCCGGTGCGCCAGGTTTGATAAAGGATTATAAGGTATATGTAAAGAAATCAGATTTTACATATTGATTTTCAGTTTGTATAGAACTTAAGGTAATTCAGGAGAAATATCCCGCGACTATTAAGTCTGCGGGATATTTTTTTGCTTGCTGGAAGAAAAATCCCTTTGTTTCATGTCTTTATGACATTTTTTTACGAACTTTGCCGCCCAATGTGAAATTAGGTATGCAAGGAGAGTTTGCATCGGATAACAGATGAAAGAATGAACGATTCAAAACCGACATTTAAGGAAATAAACGAAAGTTATACATTAAAAGAAGCCATTACGGAAGCCAAGCGTTGCTTGAACTGCAAGCATCCTTCCTGTAAGAAGGGATGCCCGATAGAAAATGACATTCCGGAGTTTATCCATGAATTGTCAAAAGGAAATATGGGGAATGCTATGGCGATTATCAATGAGAAAAGCAATCTGCCAGCCATCTGCGGTAGAGTCTGTCCGCATGAAAAGCAATGTCAGGGGCATTGCGTGCTTTATCCGAAGGGAAAAGGTATTGAAATCGGCAAGCTGGAACGCTTCATCGCCGATTTTGATACGGAGATGAATCTGATTCGCGAAAAGTTGCCGCAGAAAACCCGTGGAAAGGTGGCTGTCATTGGTTCGGGGCCTGCCGGACTGACCGTGGCAGGCGATTTGGCTCGTCAGGGTTTCAATGTGACCATCTTTGAAAGCCAGGCAGAAGCTGGAGGAGTCTTGATGTACGGTATCCCAGAATACCGTCTGCCCAAACAGGTCGTACGCCAGGAAATTCAGAAAATTGAGGCCTTGGGTGTCAACTTTGTGCTGAATTGCGTGGTAGGAAAACAATTGACCATCGACGATCTTTTTACACAGGGATACGATGCCATTTTTATTGGTTCGGGTACGGCGTTGCCGAAATCGCTGGATATTCCGGGGGCTGGACTGCGTGGTGTCATTCAAGCCACGTATCTGTTGCACATGGCCAATATTTACAGCGAAGGTACGGTAGGACGTGATAAAGTGCCGGTGATTGAAGGAGAGCATGTAGCGGTAATGGGTTGTGGTAACGTAGCTATGGATGCGGCTCGTACGGCAGTGCGTATGGGGGCCGCCAGTGTAATGATTGTGTACCGTCGTACGGAAGCCGACATGCCAGCCATTCAGGCAGAGTATCAGGCGGCTGTACAGGAAGGAGTGAAATTCCTGTGGCAGACCTCTACCACGGAATTCTTGGGCGATGCGGAAGGAAAAGTTATCGGTTTACGCGCCAATACTCCGGAGGGTGTCAAGGAATATGCTTTCGACCGTATCTGTCTGGCCATCGGTTCCCGTCCGGCCAGTCGGATTGTATCGACTACGGAAGGTATTGACACCGATGATAATGGCTACGTACTGGTGAAAGAACGTCCGTTTGGCATGACCAGCCGGAAAGGAGTCTTTGCCGGGGGTGACGTGGTGCATCGGCCGCAGACGGTGGTGATGGCCATGAAGGCAGCCAAAAGTGTGGCAGTGGGCATTGCGCAGTATGTAGATGCCATAAAATTATTGAGCGAATAACCTAATTATAAAATAAATACTAAAGTTTAAGCCGTATCTCCTGATAACTCAGGAAAAAGCATTAATTTCGCGAATTCAAAGGAAAGTGTAGAATTTAGATACCAAAAATAAATTTACGACAATGATGGAGCTTGATTTACTCACGGCTGTATCGCCGATTGACGGCCGATACAGAAGCAAAGCGGGAGCTTTGGCTGCTTATTTTTCTGAATATGCGCTCATGAAATATCGTGTGCGGGTAGAAATTGAATATTTCATTACATTGTGTGAGTTGCCGTTGCCGCAATTGAGTTCATTCGATGCGGCTCGTTTTGAGTCTCTCCGTGATATTTACCGTAACTTCTCGGAAGCAGATGCCGCACGTATCAAAGAAATTGAAAGCGTGACTAACCACGATGTGAAAGCGGTAGAGTATTTCATCAAGGAGCAGTTTGATAAACTGGGTGGTCTGGAACATTACAAAGAATTTATCCACTTCGGACTGACCTCTCAGGACATCAACAACACTTCAGTTCCCTTGTCTATTAAGGATGCGCTGGAAGAAGTGTATTATCCGCAGATTCAGAAGCTGATTGACCAGCTGACAACCTATGCGGAAGAATGGAAAGATATTCCGATGCTGGCAAAAACACACGGACAGCCGGCTTCTCCGACTCGCCTGGGAAAAGAAATCATGGTGTTTGTGTACCGTTTGAACCGTCAGCTGGCGGTGTTGAAGGCTTGTCCGCTGACTGCGAAGTTTGGAGGCGCTACCGGTAACTACAACGCACATCACGTAGCTTATCCGGATTTTGACTGGAAGGCATTCGGCAACAAGTTCGTATCGGAAAAACTGGGACTGGAACGGGAAGAATATACCACACAGATTTCCAACTACGACGGACTGGGAGCCATCTTTGATGCCATGAAGCGGATCAATACCATCATGATTGACATGAACCGTGACTTCTGGCAGTACATCTCTATGGAGTACTTCAAGCAGAAAATCAAAGCAGGTGAAGTAGGTTCCAGTGCTATGCCACATAAGGTGAACCCGATTGATTTCGAGAACGCTGAGGGTAATCTAGGGATCGCTAACGCTATTTTAGAGCATTTGGCTACGAAATTGCCGGTATCTCGTTTACAAAGAGACTTGACGGATTCTACCGTGTTGAGAAACGTAGGCGTGCCTTTGGCACATATAGAAATTGCCTTCAAGAGCTTAACAAAAGGCTTGGGTAAATTGTTATTGAACGAGAACGCCCTAAGTAGGGATTTGAATAATTGCTGGGCTGTGGTAGCCGAGGGTATCCAGACGGTCTTACGCCGTGAGGGTTATCCGAAGCCTTACGAGGCATTAAAAGCTTTGACACGTACGAACCAGACTGTTACGGAGCAATCTATCAAGGAGTTTATCGAAACCTTGAATGTTAGCGACCGGATTAAAGATGAATTAAGGGCTATAACGCCTCATAATTATACAGGAATTTAGTGATAATACAGGTAGCCGTGAGGCTACCAAGTTTTTAACCATTGTTTAATTTATAACAAATGAGTACAGAAGAAAGAGATGAATCTCAACCGCGTCCAAAAAAAGTGATACCAAGTATCAGACGGGAAAAC
>ENA-OURV01001101-OURV01001101.1-human-gut-metagenome-genome-assembly--contig:-NODE-1101-length-22197-cov-4.949146_pt1 | contig 22197 bp, 14 predicted proteins | sample MGYA00242141_ERZ509072 | MGnify/ENA primary metagenome ERZ509072 (study PRJEB26280, sample SAMEA2338763) | human gut metagenome | biome: human gut; feature: human-associated habitat; material: faeces... | reverse complement strand
AAGACCGCTCTACAAGCCGAAATTCGATGTGTTCAAATTTTTGTCATGTACTTAAAAAATAGATGAAAAGTTTTCCGCTGTACGATAAAATAGTACATATCGAGGCCAATAATCTGAATGGAAAGGAAAAATCGAATTGTCGCGTCATGAAACGTCGTCTTGCAACACCGAGATGTACGAAATTGGCCTTTTTCTGCATCATATTATCTTTGTAGAAAGTCCTGCATTTATTACATTTGTCAATAATCCAAATTTCCATGAAACGAATTTTCCGCTGTATTGCTGCATTTTTGTTTCTACTCTATATCTTGTTTCTGCCGGGGCGTGCCGAATCGGCGAACGCCTCTGTTTATCATAATCTGCGTAACTATACTGTGGATGACGGTCTGTCATCCAATCACGTCTATGGCATCGTTCAGGACTCGATAGGATTCATCTGGTTCGGAACCGACAACGGATTGTGCCGTTTCGACGGCTGTGAGTTCCGCAGTTACACCCATACCGATGGCGACCGGTCGAGCATTTCGAGCAACAATATCCGCCGGCTGATGCTCGACAGCCACGGGCAGATCTGGCTCGCACTTGATAACGGCGTGGACATTTACACACCCGCGACCGACCGTTTCCGACATTTCGATGTCAGAACTTCCGACGGAGCATGCGTTACGGGACAGACGACCGAAGTCATTGAGGACAGGGAAGGTGAAATTTGGATTGCGACTGTCAATTCGGGGCTTTTTCGCTGGAATCCTGTAACGGAATGCCTTACGGTTTACCGCCATGTTCCCGGTGATGACACCTCCATCGCGCAGGATTATATCTCTACCATTTACGAAAGCAAGGATGGAACCATATGGATTGGAACTTACAGCGAAGGGTTGTGCGCTTTTTCCAAGCAGACAGGATGCTTCACTCATTACCGGAAGGAAACAGACGGACGGAATTGCATTTCGGATAATTCGATCGATGCCATCACAGAAGATTCATACGGCACGTTGTGGCTCGGGACGGTAAGTTCCGGTCTTGATCGCTTCGACCGGAGCACAGGCCGTTTCACCAATTATGACGATAGGAATGGGGAGGGCCGATTGCAACGTATCCACTGCCTGGCAGAGCGGGCGCCGGGCGAATTGCTTGTCTGTGCGAACAGTGGTGCGACACTCTACCGTATTTCTGAATCGGAACTTCGTCCCATAGAGGACACTGAAGTTCCCTTCATGCGTACCAAGTGTTGCAACATCTTCTCTTTTCTATACGACCGCGAAGGAAATTTCTGGTTCGGATCTTGTTATGAGGGTGTAGAATTTCACCCGGCCCGTAACAGCTTCACTTGCTATGCCACACGAAAGAACGATAGTTCCGACCGGGGTAAGGTCGTCAGCGCGGTCTGTGAACTGAAAGACGGGCAGTATCTATTGGGAAACGAAAATGACGGCATCCTGCTCTTCGACAGACATGCCGGCATGGTCGTTCCGTACCGCACGGCTCAAAACGTTGGGACTGCCATTTACAACGTCTTTTCAATGCTTGTCGATGACCAAACGCTCTGGATCGCCGCTTTCCAACGGGGTATCGAAGCCGTGGACTTGAAAAGCCGAACCGTGAAATCCTATCTTGCAGATCCGTCGGATCCCAGTTCTCGTGTCTTCGTCCTATTCCGGAGCAGCAGCGGCCGCATTTGGGCCGGAACTTCCGTGGGGCTTTTTTATTACGACCGGTTTGAAGATCGTTTTGTGACACGCGACCCCAAGGTGCGTATTTCAGACATTACGGAGGATCATGCTGGCCGTCTTTGGATCGCGACGAACGAAGACGGCCTCTACTCCTACGATGCCCGTACCGACCTCCTGCAGCACTACCGGTACGATCCCGACGACCCTGCGACGATCAGCCGCAATGCGGTCAACACGCTTGCCGTCGACCGCACGAACCGGTTGTGGATCGGAACCAACGGTTACGGACTTTGCAGTTATAACGAAAAGGACGGTTTCGTTCGCCATGAAACCTTGCCTCTGCCCAGTAAGATCATTCAGCGGATCATCCCTGAAAACGACAGACTCTGGATCACGACGGACAGGGGGCTGATCGTCTTTTATCCCGCAACTGGACAATTGAAACGTTATTCGCGCGCCGACGGGCTTCACACCGAACAATTTATGTCCAATTCGGGTATCCTCACTTCCGACGGGCGCATCGTGCTGGGTACGACCGATGGTATATGTACGTTCACCCCCCCCCATGACATCATGGGCAACTTGAACCTCTATCCGGTCATAATCACCCGATTTTCGCTTAACGGACTGCCTGTATCCCATGCGGAAGACGGAAGCTCGCCGCTTTCGGTTCCTGTCGAATACACCCGGAAGATCACGCTGTCGCACCGCCAGACCTCGGTGGGATTCCGTTTCGTTTCGCCAACCTACCTCTTTCCGGGAGATTGCCGCTACCGTTACCGACTCGACGGACTCGACGATCATTGGTCCATGACCGATAGCCGGAACGCTTCGGTCAACTACAATAACCTGCGTCCCGGAGAATATTGTTTTCGGGTGCAGGTTGGCAACGGCGACATGCAATGGAATTCTGATGAGACGAAACTCTGGATTCGTATCCAGCCGTCGTTTTTCCGGTCGAAAGGTGCTTTGGCAGGTTACGTGGTACTGACGCTTATCGTAATCGCTGTCGGTCTGTATTACTGGATGCGGCGTACCGAGCAACAGCAGCGAGAGAAGATCGAATCGGTCAAACGCGAGAACGAACGGAATCTCTACGAGCAACGCATCAGTTTCTTTACCAATATTACCCATGAGATCCGAACTCCTTTGAGCCTGATTATTGGGCCGCTGGAACAAGTCATGAAATCGCATCGGATTTCCGAGGAGGACGGAGAGTATCTGGCTGTTATCAAGCAAAATTACCACCGGCTTCATTCGCTGGTCAACCAACTGCTCGATTTCCGAAAGATCGATTCGAACAAATACAAACTCCGCTACGATATCTGCGATGTCGGCCGACTCGTCCGAGAACAATTGGCTATGTTTGGTCCCACGGCACAACAGCGGCGCATCCGTTTGATCGAAGAGATCCCTGATCGCCTGATGCAAATCACCGACCGAGAGGCGCTGACCAAAATCATAAGCAACCTGTTGTCTAACGCTCTGCGTTTCGCCGCAGAAGAAATCCACATTTGCATCGATCGCAGAGACGACGGTCTTGTGATGAAAGTGTGGGACGACGGTCCCGGTATCCCGGCTGAAGAGCGGGAAAAGGTTTTCGAAGCTTTTTACCAAACTCGGAACAACGGATTCGCGTCCGGAGTCGGAATTGGCTTGCATCTGTGCCGAATCTTCATCTGCCTGATGGGCGGAACAATTACGGCGACAGAACGTCCGGACGGCAAATCCGGAGCGCTGCTGACGGCATTCATCCCTGAACCTGCGAGCGAAAAGATGGATATTCGTGTGGAGACACGTCTCAATACGGAAACCGTCGGGCAATCGCAGCTTCAGAAAGAACCCGGAACGGACCTGGCGATACAACGGCCCTCCGATATGACGGTCCGCCATACAGTCATGGTTGTAGATGATGACAGCAATATCCTCGATTTTTTGGTCAAGGTGCTCGGAAACGATTATTTTGTTATCTCAACGGATAGCGGGAGCCAGGCGCTCAACCTGCTTCGAAACAACGATCCCGATTTGGTCGTAAGCGACATCATGATGGCCGATATCGATGGAATAGAGCTCTGTCGGCGTATCAAAAACGACATTTCCACAAGCCATATCCCTGTGATCTTACTCACGGCTCGGACTGGCATAAGCTCTAAAATCGAGGGTTTCGAATGCGGCGCTGACGCCTATATCGAGAAACCGTTCTCGCCTGACCAGCTCAAAGCGCAGATTTCCAGCCTGCTTCGTACGCGTGATGAAATCCGGCGCTTCTATGCAGGCAAATTCATGACCGAATTCGATACGGGTTCTCAACAGAACCGGTTGGACGAAGAGTTCATCCTTAAATGCCGCGACGTGATCATCGCCCATATGCGGAATCCGGATTTGTCCGTGGGACTTCTTGCTCGTGAGTTGGCGATGGGCCGCACGCTGATTTTCCGAAAACTGAAAGCCGTTACGGGCTTGACGCCAAACGATTTTATGAAACTCATTCGTTTGAACGAGGCGAAACGGATGATCATTGAAGGCCGATACCGCATTACCGAAATCGGATTTCTTACCGGTTTCAGTTCGTCGTCCTATTTCGCCAAATGTTTTGCCAAGCAGTTCGGGGTTCTTCCGACGGAATTCCTCGAAAAGCAGGACCCCGGAACGCAGTAGCCAGGGGCAGAATGAGCCATTTCTCAACTCCCGGGGCCTCCGAGCCGATTTTATCGTAAAAGTGAACGATATTTTTCAACACGGAATCCCGGATTCAGTAATTTTACATTGAATTCGGCAGGTCGCAGTATCAGCCGGCCAGGATTGACAATGCGGAATCAACCAACCCAAAATTACCCATATGAAACATTACTTACTTTTCTTGCTGGCTTCCTTGGCCTTGTTGACCGGATGCGAGAAGGATGACGATCCTACATCTGTTTCACTCCGAAGTATTACGCGTGAAAAATTCGACTACAAGGGCGGTCTTGCCAGTGCTATTGTAGATGCCGGTGGCCGGGATGTAACGGCGGAGTCGAGCGAATCGTGGTGTCGTACTGCAGTCATCGGCTCGATCGTCAATTTCAACGTTCTTGCGTATACGGGCTCAGAGGAGCGTTCAGCCACGGTCACCGTGAAGGCGGAAGGACTCAAGCCGTTGCTGATCAACGTTGTTCAGGATAAATTCAGGGGGCTTGTCGTTGTACCCTCGACGCTCATCTTCTCCGATACGGACCGCACGCTCTCCGTTGCGGTAACCTGCTCCGGAGTCTACGATGTAAAACTCACGGAGAACCCGAATAACGCATTCTCGTTCTCGAAGAGCGAAGACGGCGCGAGCGTCAGTTTCACATCGAACAAGGCGTCGAGCCGTGTCGAGGTGAAGGGGCGCGCGGAGTTTACACCTGAAGAAGGCGATCCGGTGATCGTTACGCTTATACAACCTAAAAAGAGCACCTATGATTTCCTGCTCGGCACGTGGAACGTAACCAAAACCGATATTTTTGCCGGGAGCATCCAGAATCTCTCGTCGGTCACATTCTCCGCCAAGGAAAATCAATATTCGTACAAGGTCACCATCAACGATCCCGCACTCAAGGATTATCCCTTTACGGCGGAGTTCGCCGATGGCAAAGTGGTCATTCAGACCGGTCAGGAACTGGGTTTTTCGGGAACAAAGTTCTACACCCTCCATTTCAATGGCCCGAATAACGGGCAAGGCAACTATATCTGGTCACAGGCGGGCGTGGTCGCCTGGGCGGCGGAACCTGTCTTCGATGAAAATGCAGGCACGATCCAGCTCGTGTTCAGCGATAACGGCCAGGGCAATGGCCGGGAGGCCAAGACGCTCTGTTTCTGGGAGAACAACGACCGGTATTGGTCGTTTACCGGGCAGCTCTGTTTAACCAACGCACTGGAACTTTCCAAAAACTACTAACCGACTCCGAATGCAGCGGGCGGGCCGCGACTTTTGCCGACCGCGGCCCTGCCTGCGCCCCGGAACCAAGAATTTCAATGACTGACCAATGAAAAAACTGACCATACTCATTCTGCTCGCCATGGCAGTGGTGTGCCGGGCTTCGGCACAGAACCGCGTGGTAACAGGCACGGTATCCGAAGAGGACGGTACGCCGCTGACAGGCGCCGTCGTCCAGGTCGTCGGCACGAACAATGCCGCCACGGCAGCGATCGACGGGCTTTATACACTCAAAAATGTCCCCTCCGGAGCCGTACTGCGTGTCTCCTTTCTGGGATACGATCCGGTCGAGAAGAAGGTCGATGCCGACCGCATGGATTTCATACTCAAAGCGAGCGCACAAGAAATCGCATCGGTCGTAGTGACCGGTATGCAAAAGATGGACAAGCGTATCTTCACCGGAGCCACGGACCAACTATTGGCCTCGGATGTCAAACTGGACGGCATCAGTGAAATCAGCCGCGGCCTCGAAGGCCGCTCGGCCGGCGTGTCGGTGCAGAACGTCTCCGGAACTTTCGGCGCCGCCCCAAAAATCCGCATCCGCGGCGCCACGTCGATCTTCGGCGATTCCAAGCCGCTTTGGGTGGTCGACGGCGTGATCATGGAGGACGTGATCAACGTCGACGCCAATTCCTTGTCGTCGGGCGACGCCACGACGCTCATCAGTTCGGCCATCGCCGGACTTAACGCCGATGACATCGAGAGTTTCCAGATTCTCAAGGATGGTTCGGCAACCTCGATCTACGGCGCCCGCGCTATGGCCGGTGTCATCGTCATCACCACGAAGAAAGGTACGCCCGGCATTACGAAAGTCAGTTACACCGGCGAATTCACGATGCGTATGGTTCCCAGCTACTCGAACTTCAACATCATGAATTCGCAAGAGCAGATGGCCGTCTATCAGGAGATGTACGACAAGGGATGGCTCAACTATGCCAATACCGTCTACCGTTCGGAAAGCGGCGTCTATGGCAAGTTGTCGCAACTGATCAACACCTACGACCCTGCCACGGGGCAGTTCGCCGTGCTGAACACCCCCGAAGGGCGCAACGCCTACCTGCGACAGGCGGAGTTCCGCAATACCGACTGGTTCAAGGAACTCTTCCGCAACAGCATTCAGCACAGCCACTCGGCCAGCATCTCCTCGGGCAGTGAAAAAGGCTCGTATTACGCTTCCGTCGGTGCGATGGTCGATCCGGGATGGAGCATCCAAAGCAAGGTGAACCGCTACACGCTTCTGGTCAATACCACGCAGCACATTCTCAAGGACAAGCTGACGCTGAACCTCATCGGCAACGCTTCGTACCGCGAACAGCGTGCACCGGGATCGCTCTCGTCGGAGGTAGACCCTGTGTTCGGAACCGTCAAACGCGATTTCGACATCAACCCCTACTCCTATGCATTGCGTTCGTCGCGCACGCTCGACCCTGATGAATTCTACACACGCAATTACACTCCGTTCAACATCAAGGACGAGTTGTCCAAGAACTATATGGACCTGAATGTGAGCGACGTGAAATTCCAGGCTGAACTCAAATGGAAGATCACTCCGAAAGTCGAAGTTTCGGCCCTTGGGGCAATCAAATATCAGGCTTCGAGCACCGAGCATCACATCGAGGACAGTTCGAACCAGGCGCAGGCCTACCGTTCGATGGCCACCTCGATCATTCAGAGCAACAATCCCTACCTCTACGACAATCCCGATGAGCCGAACCGTGACAAATACTCGATCCTTCCCCAGGGTGGTATCTACAAACGGAGCGACTTCCGCGCCAAGAGCCGCGATTTCCGGGCTTCGATCAGCTACAACGACACGTTCAACGACAAGCACATTCTGAATCTGTTCGGCATTGTGGAAGTCAATGCCATCGACCGCCGCGCCACCTCGTTCCAAGGCTGGGGCCTGCAATACGACATGGGCGAAACGCCGTTCTACATCCTGGACCTGTTCAAAAAACAACTGGAGGAAAACACCCAGTATTACAGCCTGTCCAATACACGGGAACGCAACGCCGCCTTCGCCGGCACATTCTCCTATTCCTACGACTACCGCTATACGATCAACGGTACGCTCCGTTACGAGGGTTCCAACCGGTTGGGCCGATCGCGTAAGGCGCGCTGGTTGCCGACCTGGAATATCGCCGGCAAGTGGAGCATCGACCAGGAGTCGTTCTTCGAACCATTGCGTCCGGCCTTCTCCAGCCTTGCGCTGCGACTCTCTTACAGCCTCACTGCCGACCGGGGCCCCACATGGGTCAATAACTCCACGGCTACGATCTATCCGCTGAACCCGTGGCGTGGTGCGACTGAAATCCGGGAACCTGCATTGAGTATTTCAGCTCCTGAGAATTCGGAACTGACCTATGAAAAAAAGCATGAGTTGAATGTCGGCCTCGACATGGGATTCCTCGACGACCGCATCACTCTTTCGATGGACGCCTACCGGCGCAATAATTTCGACCTGATCGGTAACGTTGTAACAATGGGTTTGGGCGGTGCCGTGGATAAGCAGGGTAACGTCGCGGAGATGAAATCGCAGGGTGTGGAACTTTCGCTTTTCACCCGCAATATCGAACGTAAAGACTTCAAATGGCAGACCAATTTCATCTTTGCCTGGATGGACAACGAGGTAACCAAACTCAAAACCATGACGCGCATGATCGATTATATCACCGGCACAGGTTACTCGATGGAAGGTACGCCGCGCGGTTCGCTCTTTTCCCTGAAATTCAAGGGACTTAACGAGATGGGCATCCCGACGTTCCTCGCCGCTGACGGCAGCATTACCTCGACGAACATCCAGTTCCAGGAGACTGTGAATATGAGCAACCTCGTCTATGAAGGTCCTGTCGATCCTACCATCACGGGCAGCCTGGGTAATATCTTTAAGTGGAAGGGATTCACGCTTAACGTCTTCATGACCTACTCCTTTGGAAACGTCGTCCGTCTCGATCCGATTTTCTCGAACGGTTATTCCGATCTGACGGCCATGCCCCGGGAATTCGCCAATCGCTACCTCAATCCCGGCGATGAACGACGGACCAATGTCCCGGTTATCGCCAGCACGCGACAGAATAACGATATTTCCAATCTCTATGTCGCGTACAGCGCCTACAATTACTCTGATGTACGGGTCGCCAAGGGCGATTTCATCCGCATGAAAGAGATCTCGCTCTCGTACGATTTTCCGCAATCGGTCACTTCGAAATTGCGCATGAGCGGATTGTCGCTCAAATTCCAGGCAACCAACCCGTTTTTGATCTATTCGGACAAAAAGCTGCAAGGCCAGGATCCCGAGTTTTTCAATACGGGAGGTGTTGCAGTACCGATGCCCAAACAATTCACGCTGACGCTTCGTGTCAGCTTCTAAACCCGCTCCGCCATGAAAATCAAACAACTGATATCACGCATAATGCTTCTCGGCGCCGGTTCGCTCACACTCGCTGCCTGCAACGATTTCCTCGACGAACTGCCCGACAACCGTACTGAGCTCGATACGCCGGACAAAATCAACCGGCTGCTCGTGTCGGCCTATCCTTCACGCAGTTTCACCCGCATGTGCGAAATTGCATCGGACAACTGCGACGACATGGGAGCGAACAATCCTAACACCAGCCTGCTGCTGGAGCACAACAGCTACTGGATGGACATGAACGAGGCCGAGAACGATAGCAACAAAAATACCTGGCAGGCCTACTACTCCGCGATTGCCGCAGCCAACACCGCTCTGGAAGCGATCGAAAAACAGGGTACGCCCAAAGAATTGCTTCCGGCCAAAGCCGAGGCCCTGCTTTGCCGGGCCTATTCGCATTTTTGCCTCACGATGCTCTATTGTCTCCCTTATCATCCTGAAAAAAGTGGCGAATACCTGGGAGTCCCTTACATGGAAGCTCCCGAAACGACGCTCAATCCGGTTTATCACCGGGACAATCTCAAGGAGGTATATGAGAAAATCGACCGGGATATCGAGGAGGCGCTTCCTCTGGTCAGCGATGCCAACTATGCGGTTCCGAAGTACCACTTCAACCGCAGCGCCGCCTATGCCTTTGCCACGCGCTTCAACCTCTATTATCTGAAGTGGGAAAAGGTGGTCGAATACGCCTCCGAGGTCCTCGGCAGTGCCCCTTCGACCGTCATGCGCGACTGGGCGGCAGTCAAGCAGCTGGCCTGGGACGGCTCGGTCCGTACCCTCGACTACATCAGCGTCGGACACTCGTTCAACCTGCTGATGATTCCCATGGTGACCGGTAACGGATCGCTTTTTAACGCCTGGAGCAACTCCGGCGCGCGCTTCACTCACAACTACCGCGTCGCCAAGAGGGAGACCTACCGCGCGAAGCGGCCGATGGGCGGTCCGTGGGACCGGTGGAAGGACAACTGCATCGAAAAGGTCTACCAGCATCCTCCTTTCATTTGGCAGGACAACGATGTCAACAAGATCTACATGCCCAAATGGCCCAACCAGTGGGAGGTAACCGACCCGGTAACCGGCGTAGGAATCGGTCGTTCGACGATGGTGGCGTTCACAACCAATGAAACGGTGTTGAGCCGTGCAGAGGCCTATGTCCATCTCAAGGAGTACGACAAGGCAGTTGCCGACCTCAATGCCTGGATCGGCTCTTTCTATCTGGTCGGACAGAACGGCATCGAATCTCTGACCCGCGAACGCATCGCCGAGGTCTACGGTGATCCGTCATCGGATCGATACATCGCCGAATACACCGCTTTGGAGCCGACATCGCGCAAGCCGCTCCATCCCCACGGCTTTACAGTCGAGGCTGGTGAACAGGAGCACCTTATTCAGACCACGCTCTTTTGCCGCCGCATTGAGACCATCGCCGACGGACTGCGTTGGGGGGACATCAAACGCTACGGCATCGTGATTGATCGTTTCGACGACTCGGCCTACAACGATGACAATACAACCGGATTCACTGTTGCGGCCACGCTCGGCGAGAAAGATCTTCGACGTGCGCTCCAACTGCCTCAAGAGGTTATCACAGCCGGATTGGAGGCGAATCCCCGCAATGAGAATCGTCCTGACCATCCGTTCTGCCAATAACCAATTCACTAAATATTTATATTGAATTATGAAAACGACAATCATATCCCTGTTCTTGCTTCTGCTTGTCTCAGGCGCTACGACCTCATGCGACAAGGACGAACCGGACGGCAAAAGCATCTTTGTCGATCCCGCCGAGGAAAAGACCGAGTTCGATTTCTGGCTCGACCGGCACTATACGGAACCTTACAACATTCGTTTCGAATACCGCATGCCTGACCGCGAAACCCACTTCAACTACTGGGTCTCGCCGCCGCCCGTGGACAAATCGATCGAGGTGGCCAAACTGATCAAATACTCGACGCTTGACGCCATGGCGGAACTGATGTCCGATCAGAAAGATCCATTGCTCTTCGCAAAGAGTTATTTCCCGCGGGTACTCTATTTGGTGGGCAGTTTTGAGATCAGCAGCACCGGGAACACCGTGCTGGCATCGGCTGAAAATGGCCTTCAAATCAATGTTCTCGGCGTAAAATTTTTCGACCGGGAAAAGGACAGCGAACGAATCGCCGGAACGATGCTTCACGAGTTCATGCATATCCTCGATGGTACATATCCCGTACCGAGCGACTACGATACCATTACGCAAAGCGATTACGTGGGTGACAAGTATGCCCAAAGCGGTAATGACTACATGGAGCTGGGCTTCGTTTCGAAGTATGCACGTTCGAGTCCCGCAGAGGACATCGCCGAAACGGGCGGACGCCTGATCAGCATGAGCGAGGAGGAGTGGGAGGCGATGCTCTCCTCGATCGAAAGCGCGGACGGCCGCGCCAAAATCGAGAAGAAGCGCTCGATTCTCATCGCATGGCTCCGCGACGATTTTGGCGTGGACGTTGCGATGTGGAGCGACATCTACCTGCGCCGTCTTTCCGAACTCGGAGACATCGACTGGACAAATCTTGAAGATTAAACTGAATGTATGAAAAAGAGAATCAATATATTACTGCTGGCTGGGCTGTTATTCTCAGCCGTTGCATGCGACGATTCGGAAAATAACTTCAGCGAGTCGACCTCGACCCGGATCGAGCAGACGCTTGAACGCTACAAATTCGCATTGCAGGCCGGGAAGACATGGGTGATGGAGTATTTCCCTGACGAGAATCTCGGTTATGGCGGTTGGATTTATATCGTCGAATTCCAGGATGACCGTATGGTTAAGGCCTGGTTCGAGGGGAGCACTTTCGTCGAAGCCGACCCGCTGCGGACGGAATCGGAATATCGGGTCGAATTCTCGACCGGTCCCATGCTGAAATTTGCGACCCATAACGATTACCTGCATTTCTTCTCGTTTCCCGGAGACAACGGCGCCGGCTACCAAGGATGGAAAGGAGATTACGAATTCACGTTCATGTCGCTCTCTCCGGCTTTCGATGAAATCATTCTGCGGGGCATTAAAACCGGCAACCGGATTCGCATGACGCCGCTTTCGGGACAATACACTCCGGAGAGTTACCTCGAAACCATCCGCAGCAGCCAATTGGCGATCACCGAGACCGAATTCAAGGTAATGGCCAATGGCGAACAAATCGGGACACTCACGCGGCCCAACGCGACGCTGACGACCAATTTCCGGCAATATGCCGCCAGCAAAGTTTGGTCGTTCCGCTACAGTTATCGCCAACAGGCCTTCGACGATTATGGACGGCCGAAGGTGGACGAACATGGGAAACCGGTCTACGAAACGGTCGAAGCCAATGATCCCGTCAGCGTCATCTACCTGCCAGACGGCATCATGCAGTTTTATGCCCCCTACACGTTTCGGGGTGAATTGTTCGGACTTCCGAACCAGACGGTGCAAACCTTCAAATGGCAATTGGGGCCTACCTCGGCATCGGATTGTTACGTTTGCACCGACTCGTTTCTCGACATCAAATTGGTTCCGTGATCCTTAAGAAATGTTTATTCGGTCCGGATGCCGTCTGCCGGCTCCGGACCTTTTTCCTTTAAAACCGATGAAACACTTCTCTTTCTTTCTGACGCTCCTCCTGCTGACGGCCCCGACGGCCGAAGCGAAGGGCAAGCCGGGCCGCAAGTCGAAGAAAACCGAAGCCGCGGCCGAGAAGGCCGACACGACCAAAAAAGAGAAGAAAGGGTACGAAGAACTGCTGAAAGGCGCCGTGACCGACAAGGGCATGTTCGACGTGCACCGCAAGGGAACCGACTTCCTGTTCGAGATTCCCGACTCGCTGATGGGCCGCGACATACTGATCGTCAACAAGATTTCGGGCGTTCCCTACGCCCTGAACGACGCGGGCGTTAACAAGGGCATGGGCTACGGCGAGAAGATCGTGCGTTTCCGCAAGGACACCCTTTATAAAAAGGTATGGGTCATGACCTACGACCCGCGCATCACCTCGCCCGAAGGCGACCGCATCACCCGCTCTGTAAGGGACAACTACCGCGAAACGGCGATCGAGCAATTCCCGATCGATGCCTACGGCAAGGATTCGGCATCGGTGGTCATCAAGGTCAACAAGGTCTTCGACGGCAGCGAAAAGAGTTTCAACAACGTTTTCGGCTCCATCGGACTGCCCGGTTCGCCCAAGAAGGACCTTTCGAAGATCGAATCCGTCAAGTCGTTCCCCGAAAACATCATCGTCAAATCGCTCCTCTCGACCTCGCACACCGAGGAGGGCACGACGATCCCTCTGACCGTGGAGATCACCTCGAACCTGGTGCTGCTCGCCAGGGAGCCGATGCGACCGCGGTTCTCCGACGACCGCGTGGGCTATTTCGAGATCGGGCACCTCTACTTCAACGACGAACAGCAGAAGGCCGAGGAACGCGCGTTCATCAACCGCTGGCGGCTGGAGCCGAAACCCGAGGACGTGGAGCGTTACAAGAAAGGCGAACTGGTCGAACCGCAGAAGCCGATCGAGTTATGGATCGACCCGGCGACCCCGCCCGTATGGGTTCCCTACATCAAGAAAGGCATCGTCGAGTGGCAGGAGGCCTTCGAGGCCGCAGGCTTCAAGAACGCCATCGTAGCACGGGAGGTCACCCCCGACGACCGGGAGTTCGACATCGACGACGTGCGCTACTCGGTGGTGACCTACGCCGCCTCGGAGATGGCCAACGCCATGGGCCCTTCGGTGATCGACCCCCGGAGCGGCGAGATCATCGAGGCCGACATCATCTGGTGGCACAACGTGATGAGCATTCTCCACGCCTGGATCCGCCTCCAGACCGGCGCCGTGGACCCCGCAGCGCGCGGCAACACGCTGCCGACGGAGGTGATGGGCAATGCCGTGCGCTTCGTCTCGTCGCACGAGCTGGGGCACAGCCTCGGACTGAAGCACAATTTCGGGGCTTCGTACTCCGTGCCGGTGGATTCGCTCCGCTCGAAGAGCTACACCGCAACGAACGGGACGGCCAGTTCGATCATGGACTACGCCCGCTTCAACTACGTGGCCCAGCCCGAGGACGGCATCACGCAACTGACGCCCAAGATCGGAACCTACGACAAACACGCCATCAACTGGGGCTACCGCTGGCTCGACGTGCAGGACCCGCACGAGGAGCTGCCGACGCTCAACGCCTGGCTGCGCGAGCACGAGAACGATCCCGAATACTGGTACGGCGAACAGTCGCGCGAAGGCATCGACCCCCGGTCACAGTCGGAAGACTTGAGCAACGACGCCGTGCTGGCCAGCACATACGGCCTGAAAAACCTCCGGCGCATCATTCCCCACGTGACGGACTGGACCTCGGAGGAGGGCAAACTGCAATACGAAGGCGGCCGGCTGCTGATGGCCATCGTCTTCCAGTGGCTGGCCTATGCCGACCATGTGAAGACCAATGTCGGCGGTTTCTACCTCAACAACGTCGTGGCGGGACACGACATCGACCGTTACGTGCCGGTTCCGGCCGACTACCAGCGCAAGAGCGTCAAATACCTCATCGACGAGGTGTTCACCACCCCCGAATGGCTGTTCGGCGCCAAGGCGTGGGACAAGGCCTATGCGCAGCGATCGTCGCCCGTGGGACAGATGGAATACGCCCCCTACAACTTCGCGCGCGAACTCCAGTACAAGACCTACTACGAACTGCTGGCCGACCAGCGGCTGGTCCGCATGTACGAGGTCGAAGCGCGGCAGGGGCGCGGGGCGAAGACCTACACGCCCGAGCAGATGATGGACGACATCACGCGCGCCGTCTTCATCCGCCCCGGAGGCCGCTCGCTCTCGATCTGGGAACGGATGAGCCAGAAGAACTACGTCGACGCGCTGATCGTCTCGTCGAACCTGACGATGGTGAAGACCACCAAGCTGGGATCGACGCTCCGCGATCACGCGCACGACGGGCGCGGATGCACCTGCTCGCTGATGCAGGACGCTCCCGAGCTGAACCTCGAACCGCTGCCGAGACCCGAGGAGATCGGCTTGCGCACGGCGCGCAACTACGACATGATGCAGCGCGTGAGCGAAACCACGTCGGCCAAACGGGCTGAAATGCGAAGGCTGCTGACCGTCGTGCAGGGCCGCTTCCAAAGCGGCGACCAAGCGACCCGGAACCATTACCGCGATCTCGAATTGAGGCTGAAAGAAGCCTTGCGAATGTTATAAACCAAAACGCTGCAAAAGCCGTCTTCCACCCCGGAAAGACGGCTTTGCGGCAACTGAAAGGGCTGTTAAAGAGGTTACGATCTCGAAGCAATATCAGAAAAACAGATTCGATTTAACAGAAAAACAACTCAAACACATCTATATTTGTAATATGAAAAAATTCCTTACGCTATTCGTTCTGGTCTGTCCCCTGCTGGCGCTGGCGCAGCAGACCCGCCTGCTGATCATGGACGAGCCGACCAGCAGCCTGGACTACGGGAACCAGCTGCGGGTGATGCAGCGGGTCAAGACGCTGGCACGGCAGGGGTATACCATCCTGCTTTCCAGCCACAACCCGCAGCAGGCGCTGCTGTTTGCCGACCGTATTCTGGCGCTGCATGACGGGGTCATCTGCGCCGACGGCACCCCGGAGGAGGTCATCTCCCCTGCCCTATTGGAAAAGCTGTACCACATTAAAACGCGGCTGGCCGAGGCCGAGGAGGGACGGTTGATCGTCCCGATGCTGAAGGAGGATGCCGATGTTTCGTTGGAATGAGGATATGATCCGGTTTTTGCGGGACGCCAGCGAGCAGAGCGACTACCACCGCCTGCTGGCGGAGACCCTGGCCGGACGGCTGCCCGCCGACGCCCATGTGTGTGACGCCGGGTGCGGGCTGGGGTATCTTTCACTGCGGCTGGCCCCCTACTGCCGCCGGGTGACGGCGGTGGATGTATGCGAGGAAACGCTGGCCGTGCTGCGGGAAAACTGCGCAAAAGAGGGCATCACCAATATCACGCCGCGGTGCGGTGAAATAGACATACTGCCGCCCGATGCCCCCTACGACGCCATGGTATTCTGCTTTTTCGGCATCGGCCGGGAGGTGCTGCGGCTGGCCCGTGCCCAATGTAGGGGGCCGGTCATCCTGATCAAAAAGGCGTGGCAGGATCACCGGTTTTCCATCGGGAAGCAAAAGCTGAACCACGAAAGCTATGCCGATATGCGTGCGCTTCTGGAGGAGCTGCACATCCCCCATACCGGCGAGATGCTGGCGCTGGAAATGGGGCAGCCCTTTCGTACCATCGGGGATGCCTGCCGGTTTTTTGAGATCTACGATAAAAGCGGCGAGGCCATCACCGAGGATGCGGTACGCCGGCGGCTGGTTGCCACCGGGAAAGAGGATTTCCCCTTTTACCTGCCCCAGCCCAAGCTAATGGGGATCATACAGTTCGACAGCAGGGATATCCCTGCATCAGAATAGATTTAACACAAAAGGAGCACAGAAGATGAAAAAACTGCTTTCTATCCTGCTGGCGGTCATGATGATCGCCATGCTGGCGCTGACCGGCTGCGGCCAGCCCAATGAACCGACCCCCGATCCCGAGCCGACCACCCGTACCTTCACCGACTCCCTGGGCCGTGAAGTGACCCTGCCGAGCAAGCTTTCCAAGATCGCCATCTCCGGCCCTCTGGCACAGATCGTGGTCTTTGCCATTGCCCCCGAGATGATGGTGGGCGTTGCCAACGACTGGGGCGAGGAAGCCAAGGGGCTCATCCCCGATGAGTACTACACCCTGCCCAAGCTGGGCCAGCTGTACGGCGGCAATGGCGAGCTGAATCTGGAGACGCTGCTGCAGTCCGGCGCCGAGGTCGTCATTGACGTGGGCGAGCAGAAGGGCAGCATGGTTGATGACCTGAATGCTCTGCAGGAGCAGACCGGCATCCCCTTTGTTCACATTGACTGCTACACCGGCCATATGGGCGACACCTACCGCACCCTGGGCACCCTGCTGGGCAAGGAGACCGAGGGCAACGCCCTGGGCGAATACTGCGATATGGTTTATTCCCGCACCAATAAGATTGCCGAAAGCGTAGAGAAGGCCAACCTGCTGTACTGCCTGGGCGATAAGGGCCAGAACGTCATTGCGCAGGGCAGCTACCATGCCGAGGTCATCGACCTGCTTGCCAACAACCTGGCAGTCGTAGAGTCCCCCTCCTCCAAGGGCACCGGCAACGAGGTGGACATGGAGCAGATCCTCAAGTGGAACCCCGATGTGATCCTGTTTGCCCCCGGCAGCGTTTATGCCACCGTCGGTGAGGACAGCGCCTGGCAGGGCGTGACCGCCATCAAGGAAGGGCATTACTATGAAGTTCCCAACGGCCCCTACAACTGGATGGGCTTCCCCCCCAGCGTGCAGCGGATGCTGGGCATGATGTGGATGGCCAAGCTGCTTTATCCGGAGACTGCCGACTATGATCTGCAGGCCGAGGTGACCGAGTACTTCAAGCTGTTCTATCACACCGATCTGACCGATGAGGCCTATAACGCTCTGGTTGCGAATTCCGTCGGCGCTGCCGAAGCGAAGGCCGCCGCATAAACCACAAAACCGCATAGCAAGAAAAACGCCCCGGCTGTCCATTGGATAGCCGGGGCGGCGCTCGCTTTCGTTTAATTATCGTTGTAGCCCCACTTACGGCTTTGCAGGGTTTCCTTCCACCAGGACTCTCTTTCTATGATGAAGCTGTCATCAACCTTGAAATTATAGTTTTCCAGAATGGAATACTGAAAATACTTTTCTGCATAGTCCTTTCCGTTTTGCCGGATAAGCTCTTCGAGCTTGACATTTCCGCCGTGGCCGGTAGTTACATAGTCGCTCCATCGTTTCCATAGCATGCCGTTTTTGCCGGTGGCGGAGCCGACATAGAGCTTTCCGGTGTGCTTATCGGTAATGAGATAGACTGCTTTCTGATTTTTCAAGGCAGCTTCCCAGTCCCTTTTTCCGCAGTCAATAATGGTTTTTAGCTGCGGGAACGAAAGACGCACATTATCGTAGCCGGGGAAGTCCTCCCCGTCAAACGGGGCGGGCAGGATTTGGCTTACGATAAGGTCATCCTGTATGTGCTTAAACATGCGCCCCTGCGTCTGGGTGTCCTTATGATAGCGAATAATGACCCGGCCGAACAGTGGGCGGTATTGTTCGAGCTCCTCGCCGTGATAGCAGATGCCGTTACTGACATTCAAGTCCTCCGTGACCCGCTTGATGGTCGTCAAAAGCCATTGGTCTTGGGAGAGCTTGAGAAGGCAGATCGCAATTTGTCCCACGCTGAAATACCGTTGCTTTGTTTTCCAGAACAACCACTCGACATTGACTTTATCCGGGTTGCTTTTGTAAAGCTCCATGGGGTCATCAGTGCCGTTGTGCTGATTAAACCTGACCTTGGCACACGCCGACTCCTCCGGGGAAAGCCTTAAAAGATCGTTCAATAATAATACTTCCATGCTGCGTTCCTCCTATTTCAGGTATTTATTTTTGCCGATGCTTTCGATGATCTCATCGCGGAGCCAGAGGGGCTGCAGGAGCTCCACATAGGGCAGGTATTGCAGCGCCCAGAACTTGATGCCGCGGGGCGGGGCGGTGAAGGCGGCGGTGAAGTGCTCCTCCCCGTCCCCGGTTATGCGAACATCGCTGCCGAAGCGGTCGATGACATCATCCAAAATCCAGCGGTCGCAGCGCATGACAATCTGCTCCGGGGCGCCGACATAGGCATAAACGGCGTCCTGCGCCTCCTGCCGGATGGCCGGCTGCTCACTGCGGGGCGCCTCCAGCAGGCGAATATTTGCCATGCGGTCGATGCGGAACAGGCGGGTCTTCGGGATGTCATCCGGGACGCAGATGAGGTAGTAATGCTCGTTGAGGTAGGTCATTTCGTAGGGGCTGACGGTGTGGCTGTTGGTGATGTGCTGCTTTTTATCCAACCCGTAGTGAAGGTAATCCATCTGCACTTTTTTCTTTCGGGTGATAGCCTCATCCAGCTGCTCGATGTTCCAAAAGACCTGCCGGTTATCGGTTTTGCGCTGCTGCCGGGCGATGGTCAAGTGGCGGTATTTTTTGCGCTGGTGGCAGCTTAACTGCTTTTGCAGCTTTTGCACCAGCTGCTCCGTCTGCCGGGCGGAAATGAAGGGGAACGCATAGACGGCGTCGGTCAGCAGCAGGACCTCCGACTGCTCCAGCGGGCGGCTGCGCAGATAGTAGCCCACGCCGTTTTCCTCATAGACGGAGAGATCGTAGCCCAGCCCGATGAGCAGCGCCGCCGCGGCATAGATGGTCCGCCGGTCGGGCCGGATGCCGTAGATGACCTGCATTTTGGCGATGACTTCCCGCATGGGCAGGATGTGCTCGGCGTCGGAATGCTCCTGCAAAATTTCCAGCAGGCAGAGGGCATAGGCTTTTTCACTCAACATGGCGTACTCCTTTTACTTTAGTCCGGGCCATTTCTCCCAACCGGGACAACCGGAGCTTTGGGGGCACTGACTTCCCCGATGGGGGCTTCGGGTGCTGCCGCATCGGCCGCTGCTGCTGGTCGGCGATACCTGAAAGCCTCCTGCAATGGAATTCCGGTTGCCGCCCCAATGGGCGCAGGTGGCGCATACCTTGTTTGCTTTCGAATAGCTGCTCATGGAGATTCTCCTTTCCAAATTGTAGCACATTATCCTGTGCTTGTATAGAGGATAGCACGGGAGGGTGTGCAGAAGAATGTACAGGGGCGTTTGGTATACTGGGGCCATCAACGAAGAAGAGGGGGAGCGATATGCCGATGGAGGATATGCTGGAGATGTTGAAAAGCTGCTGCCGGAGGGAGCTGGAACGGCTTTACCCCGCCGGGGTGCCGCCTGCGGCCATGTGGCGCTACCGCCATGAGCTGGAGCTGGTGGAGCGTGCCGGAACGGCGGAGGAATATCTGCTGTTTCGGGAGATCAGCAAGGCGGCGGAGAGGACGTTCAGCAAAATATATGTGCCTAATTCTGTTCAGGGCACTATGCTTGTCTATTTGCTGGGTGACCATGACTTAAACCCGCTTTCTGCACACTATTACTGCACCGCCTGCGGCTATTACACCGAGCCGAAGGGGGCGGTGGTGGGATTGGACCTGCCCCCGGCAGACTGCCCCCATTGCGGCAAACCCCTGCGGCGGGACGGGTTTTCGCTGCGGCGGCAGTGGAGCGACTCCGCGGTGGAGATGGGGGCTTTTTCCTACTGGTTTTCCAACGGCTTTTACCCCACCGGGTGCAGGGTGATCGAACAGCACTACCGCAAACGGGGCAGGTGTGCGGTGCCCTCCGCCTGTTGGTGGGATTCCGCCGACAGGTATGAGTCCCATGGGATGGTGGTGCTGCCCCGGGGCAAGACGATGGACACCATGCCGGAGGCACTGAAAATCCGTGACGAATTCGGGGTGCTTTGCATTGATGTGACCAACCTGGATAAGGTGCCGGTCCCGCTTTCGCTGCGCCGGACGAAGCTTTTGGACCGGATGGAGGCGCTGCAGCGGGAAAGCGGGATGTTATTATCGGAGCTGCCGGTCATCCTGCCGACCCGGACACTGCTGCAGGATCTGTTAGCGACCGACATCCCCGACAAAGAGGAACGGGCGCTGCTGCGCCGCCAAAAGCCGACTACCATCGGGGCGATTATGGACTGCCTGACCGCCTGCTGCAATCTCTACGAAAGGCCCGGCGGGGACAGCACAAGCTATGATAGTCTGTATCGGAAGCTGCGGTGGGACGAACGGTTTGCAAGGAGCTTTGCGGAGTACCCTGTTTATTCCCGTGAGGGGCTGTATGACCTGCTGCGGCGGGAGGGGTGGTGCCGGGAGAGGGCCTTTGAGCTCACGGAGAGCATCCGCAGGGGGCGGTGGTGCTTCGACCCGGAGCAGCGGGCGCAATGGCTGCCCCAAAAGCTCCTTTGGCAGTGCGCACATATTGTTTATCTTTCCGGGCGGGCGCCGGGCTGCTGGTGGGGGCTGCAGTACCTGCGGATGGCGCAATATCTGCACCTTGTGCCGCAGACCTTTTACCGGGTGATGTGGGGGGTATAGCGGCGCTTGACAGAACGGGGCTCATCGACTACTATGGAGGGGACCTTTCCCCCGGGGCACGGCCAATTTGGGGCGGTGTATTGCCATCTGCCACGCCAAGAACGATTTGAGCGAGGGCCGCTGCCGCAAGTGCTGGGTCCCGCTGCTGAAGTAACATTTTATAACAGAACGGAGAACGCATATGGGAAAAATGAAACTGCTCGATAAAAAGGTCGCCATCACGGGCGCCTCCAGCGGAATAGGCAGGGCGACGGCGCTGCGCATGGCGATGGAGGGTGCAGATGTTGCGCTGATCGCCCGGAACCGGGAACGGCTGGACGAGGTGGCCGATGCGGTACGCGCGCTCGGCCGAAAGGCGGTTGTCATTGAAGCCGATGTGACCGACACCGAGGAGATCAAGCGGGCGGTGGATACCGCCATTGAGGCGCTGGACGGGCTGGATGTGTTCCACTGCAACGCCGGGATCTATCTGCGCTGCCCGGCAAAGGACCTGCGGATGGATCAGATCCGCAAGCTGATGGAGGTCAACTATTTCGGGTGTCTCAACTGCGTCTATGCCGTTCTGCCCTATTTCCTCCAAAAGAAAAGCGGGTCGATCATCACCACCTGCTCGATGGACGGCAAAAAGGGCGTGCCGCCGGATGCGGCCTATGTCGGGACCAAGTTTGCGATGAACGGGTTTTTCCAGGTGCTGCGGCAGGAACTGCGCGGAAGCGGCGTCCATGTCGGGATCATCTACCCGAGCCGCATGGATACCCCGCAGATCGCCCATGTGGACTGCCCGAAGCTGACGCCGAAGGGCGACCCCGATATGGTTGCCAAGGCGGTCATCCGGTCGGTGGTGAAAAAGAAGAAGGAGCTGATGGTGCCGTCCTTCTCCTGCCACCTGCAGACATGGGCGGATACCATCAGCCCGTCGTTCAGCGATTGGCTGGTGCGGGTCAACCACCTTGCCGGCACCGTGAACGATACCGAGCCGATCAATGAGGCGAAGTGAGACGGCGGTATAACAGCGAGATGAATAAATATCGATAATGTACAATAAATTGCGCAAATTGAAAAGAGCATAAAAAAAGACATAGCTT
>ENA-OURV01001098-OURV01001098.1-human-gut-metagenome-genome-assembly--contig:-NODE-1098-length-22232-cov-3.407584_pt1 | contig 22232 bp, 20 predicted proteins | sample MGYA00242141_ERZ509072 | MGnify/ENA primary metagenome ERZ509072 (study PRJEB26280, sample SAMEA2338763) | human gut metagenome | biome: human gut; feature: human-associated habitat; material: faeces... | reverse complement strand
CACAGTGATACACGACAGTCATTGCACAGATGCCTGCAATGACCGCTGGTGTCGTTTTTTCTAATTGTTCTAAGATCGGTCCTGCTGAATCCCGGAATGTATAAACAATGATTCCGATGATGACAAGTACCAATGCCCATTTTAAGATCTGTTTTTTCGCCTTGCTGATAACGATCGCCCCTTATTTTTTCTTAAAGTTGGTGTAACCCTTCTGCTGGTACGGATGCTCTGCCCACAGCTTATCCGCTGTCTCTTTCCACTGGCATGCATACTCCATACATTTTCCGCAAAGATGCTCTACCGGCTCCGCCTCCTCAACATCCGTTGAGTGTGCACCGCTCTCGTGTACCATCTTCTGGAGCAGCTCCGGATTCTCTAACATTGGACATGGACGAAGCATATTTTCATTAAACGGCTGACCGTCATGATATGCCATGAAGATCGGACTCTTCAATGCTTCCAGCAGAGTATTTTCATAAATATTTGCATTAGAATAATGGATAAATACACATGGGTCTACATCACCATTCGCATTAATATGAAGGTAACGTCTTCCTCCTGCAATACATCCTCCTACATACTGCGCATCATTCTGGAAATCCATTCCAAAAATAGCTTTTGTAGAACGATACTCTCTAATCTTGTGATACATCTTCTCACGCTGCTGTGGATTCGGCATTAATTCTACTACAGCGTCATTACCTGTCGGCATATAATGGAAAAACCATACAAATAATGCACCACTCTCAACCAGCATATCAAAGAATTTTTCGCTGGTTACATCATCTAAATTCTTTCTGGTATAGCAGGTGGAAATACCAAATGGTAAACCATGGCTCTTTAACAGGCTCATGGCATGCTGTACTTTATCAAATACACCTTCGCCTCTTCGTCCATCGTTGGCTGTCTCGAATCCTTCCAGACTGATCGCCGGAACAAAGTTCTTGACACGAAGCATTTCCTGGCAGAATTCTTCGTCGATCAGTGTACCATTTGTAAAGGAAAGGAACTCGCAGTCCGGATATTTCTCGCAGATACGCATCAGGTCTTTCTTACGTACCAGCGGTTCACCACCTGTATATATGTACATATAAGTTCCCATTTTTCTGCCCTGCTCTACAATAGAACAGATGGTGTCAAAATCAAGATTCAATTTGTGACCATACTCTGCTGCCCAGCATCCTGTGCAGTGCAGATTACAGGCACTTGTAGGATCAAGAAGGATTGCCCATGGAACATTACAGTTGTTCTCTTCTGCTGTTTCTTCCTGAAGTGCACTTCCCTTTAAGCTGGCATTGATAATAAAGTTTGTAAAGAATGCTTCACGTACTCCTGGATCCAGCTCATAAATCCTCAGGATCAGTTTATACCAGTTGCTGTCCTTATTCTGGATTGCATTACGGATTGCATTTCTCTGTGACTCATACCAACCATCCGGTACAAATTTATCTACAAGTTCCATCAGTTTCGGTATATTTACTTCCGGGTCCTTCTCCAGATAACCCAGACCTGTCTTAACTGCTGCTGCAAGTGCAGCCTGTTTTGCTTTGTCCATTAATTTCATGTGATTGCTCCTCCTTGTTGTGATGTGATATATATATATAAACACCTGTGTATCAGGTATATTTTTATTATTTTATCAATATTCATCCATATCTATGATATCCTGTTTCTGGTTTTTAATAATTTTTACAGTGTAAATCGCCACACAAAGATTCAGAATTCCCTCAAACAGAACCGAAACACCAACCAGGATCATCATGATCTCTGCTGTCTCAAACGGCCTTATCAAAAGTAAAAATCCCAGAACACCTGTCAGAAGCGCTACCAGGAGAATCCTCCACCAGAGATTCAGCCCGAATTTCTTTGCATCTATCGACATCTGAATTTTAAATAATGCATCCGCAAGGATCAGAAGTCCAAAGATTCCAAAGATCAGATTCACCACTACGTTCCTGCGTACTATAATAATAATTCCTACTGCTGCCAGCAGCACTCCAAAGGCAAGATCAAACTGAAATGCCAGACAATAGATATCTCTGGAAAAATATCCTAGAATCTTTATCAATCCGTATACAATAAGCATAATCCCTACTGCTGTACAGAAAACTGCCATCGAACAATCCGGCCAGATAATCAGACAGGCACCCAGAACCATAAATAATACAGACATAATAATATAACCATTCTTGGCTAATTTTAACTGCTTCAGTGCATCCATCCTATTGCTCCTCCCTTCTGAAATATACCCGAACCTGTGACTGTCAGGCTCTTGTTTTCATCTCTTTATGGCTGCTATTATAGCTGTGATTTTTTTAACAATAAATAGACAAAAAAAAGCCCATGTCCAAAAAACAGACATAAGCTTAATTTTGTATAATATGAAAATTAAAGGAATTACCTATAACGCTTCTCTCAGATAATACATTTAAGAGAATTGCTATAATAAATATCAGGAACAACAGGTATTTTCACTCTATTCTGATCTGTTCAATACCGCATGTAGCTCCGGGTGCTTTTCAAAAAGCCGGGAAGCCTGACGCATTTCTTCTCCAAAATCAGATTTCAGATTATTATCCAGCCACTCCATCAGAAATCCCATAAACAGACACTTATAATATTGAATCAGAATCCGGATTTCTCCCTCATCAAGATCAAACTGATCTGCATTTTTCCGAAAATATTCCATAATAATATAGTTGGAAATCTCATTCATATAAAAAAGGAACGTATCTTTTTTCACTGATCTGTAAACATTAAACATAACCTTTCTGTTATTTCTCACCAGATCTGCCATTTCTTCCATACATTCCAGAATAGAGGCTCTGTCCTGTGGGTGTTCCAGAATCTCATCCCACTTCTTTTTCAAAATAAACTCCACTACATCCGGAATATCCTTAAAATGATAATAAAAAGTATTTCTGTTTACACCACATCGTTCCACGATATCCTTCACCGTAATCTTAGACATGGGCTTTTCATCCAGCAATTCTGTAAAAGTCTTTGCAATAATTTCCTTTGTAAAACCTGACATATTATCTTTTCCTCATCACTCTTAACACTGTTCTAATCATCAGTAACACTTTTCCTCTGAACAGCCCGCTCCGCATTAAAAAAGTCCACAGATAACCACTTTTATAAAGCAATTATCACTCATCTTTCGCAGGTTCTGAGTATTTTCATAATTATGCCATAAAGGATATAGTTTTGCAAGCGTTCCTAAGATTGGTCTTACCTATTCGGAATCAGCACAATTTCTTTAATTTCAAGATTATCCGCACCATAATAAAATTTGATATAGTGATTATGACCAAATCCCGTATTCAGGATGCGGCTTTCTTCTACCCATTTTCCATTGGTTCCCTGTACTGAAACAGTCATCTTATGAATATTATCCAAAAATACAGAAACCGGAAGCTGAGCCAGCTCACCAAGATCAGATTTCAAAGTAAACTTCATTGTGAAATCACCCATGAACTCATTAGTCACAGCAATCACATCTGCCTTTCCCTTTGCAGGATGTAATAATGCACCGTCAATTACAATTTTCTGTGTCACCGAATCACTTTCAATACTTACCAGACTTCCGGCATCCACATCGTCCTCTTCCTTTGTATTCATAGCCTCCAGTTCTTCTTTACATATTCTATCTGTCAACAATAAAACAGAAGGACTTTTTAACAGAAATCCCAGGATATTGGCTGCATTCCTCTGCAATTCTCCCACAGTAATTTTTCCTGCATGAAGCATTTCCTCCACATCATCATTCTCCGGATTGGACTTCGCATCACTCACTACCATATAAATATCATTCTGGGCAGCTACCATAGGAGCTTTCGCAGTTACCTCTGCCTGATGACCCTCATAATTGGACTTCGCCCACCAGTCAGTCATGACAATACCCTGAAATCCCCACTCTTTTCTCAGAATAGTTGTACACAGATCATAGCTACCTGCAGTCCAGAGCCCATTTACACTTCCATAAGTAGTCATTACAGAACGTGCACCACCCTCCTTTACTGCAATCTCAAATCCCTTCAGATAGATCTCTCTCAGACATCTCTCAGACATAACAGAATCAGAAGTACTTCGTCCCACTTCCTGATTATTTCCACAGAAATGCTTAATCGTACTTCCAATTTCGGATTTAGCCATTGCCTTCACCTGAGCCGCACAAATTCTTCCTGTGAGAAGCGGATCCTCAGAAATATATTCAAAATTTCGACCATTCAGTGGATTCCTGTGAATATTCATACCTGGTCCCAGCAGGGAATCAATCTTATTCAGTCGAAGTTCCCTCCCTGTCATTTCATACAGCTCACCCACAAGCTCCGTATTAAAAGTACAGCCCAGCAAAGTTCCATTTGGCAGAGAAAACGCTTTCGTACCGCAATCCATACGAATCCCTGACGGCCCATCCGCGCAGCATCCCACCGGGATTCCAAGAGCCTTCAAAGACTCTGTCACACCGCCAAATGCAGCTGCAGTTCCAGCAGTGACCTTTGGACTGCACATTCCTTCACCGCGGAACATGGCAATCAGATCCGCCTCACTGATCTGTGCCACAAACTCATCCATAGAAACTTTTTTATCCAGTACATCTGCCAGCTTATAGCCTTTATCTCCCGTATACTCCAGAGTCTTCGGCATTCTTTCCTCTCTGCGTTTATGTGGATCTGCTGTGCGGACAGGAACCTCTTCTGTTACTGCCTGATAAGTTCCATCCGCTCTCAGAACGGCTTTCATTCTCCGGAATTTCTCAATCGGTGCATATGCCTCCTGTAACTGTTCTATTACACGTAATTCTTCTTCGTAAATTCCTGCTGATTTCGCACTTCTTACATCACTGCCTGCAAAAATTTCATAAGTTCCCTCTTCCAGAACATAACAGGATTTGTGTCCTGTCACTCCACTGTCATCATAAGAGGCCATATCATATTTGGGAATGATGATAACAAGTTCTTCTTTTTCACCCGGTGCCAGTTCCCGGGTTTTTGCAAATCCGATCAGCTTTCTTGCCGGATTTCCAAGTTTACCCTGCGGTGCTTTTACATAAACCTGTACAACCTCTTTGCCCCTCACATCACCGATATTGGTAACCGTCGCAGCCACTGTGAGTTCATCCTCAGTATTCTTAAAAATCTCCGCCTTTGTCTCAAAATTCGTATAGGACAAACCATATCCAAACGGATACAGCACCTTATCCTTCGCAAATGTCTCAAAATAACGATAACCCACATAAATATCTTCCTTATAATAATTCTTATATGGATCACCAAAATTCTCCGTAGACGGATAATACTCAATCCTCTCAGCAATGGTATCTGTCAGCTTCCCACATGCACACACTTTACCGGTCAGCACATCAGCCACACCATTGCCACCTTCCTGACCACCCTGCCATGCATACAGCACAGCCTGAGGATGATATTTCTCCACCCAACTCATATCAATAATATTTCCAACATTCAGCACCACAACTGTGCACTTACTCACCTCACAGACCCGGCAGATCAAATCCTCCTCCGTCTCCGTCAGACAATAGCTTCCCAGATTCGTATTATTATCCTGATCTTCACCTGCAGTTCTTCCTATAATAACAAGCGAAACATCGTTGCTACGTGCGCAGTCCAGCATTTCCTCTGTAACTTCCATCTCTTTCTGAGACCACGGAACACGACCCCATCCCTGACCTTCATCATAAGGATTCTCTTTAATCCAGTTTGCATAAATACCCAGCAGTTTCTCATCCAGTTGAATCTCTTTACACTCCTTCAGCGCATCCAGAATTCCCACTACATATCTCGTATTCACCAGACCGCCGGAACCAAGTCCGCTTTTATAATAATGAAATGCCATGCGGCCAAAAACAGCCACACTCTCTCCCTCTCTCAAAGGAAGTGCCTGCTTCTCATTCTCCAGAAGTACACATCCCTCTGCGGCTGCCTGTCTCGCCAGTGTTGCATATTTCTCTAAATCCAATTTATAATCGTTCATGTTTTATCCTTTCTTTCTGAGAACAACATCTCTCAAGCGATGCAATGATCGTTCCGACCGTTTTTCCCCAATACTTTCTATTCCCCATCTTATCAGAAAAAATCTTTGCTGAAAACACTAAATATTTACAGGAAAATAATCCACCTTTCCTTCAAAACATCTTCAGCCTTTTACGGCACCAAGCGCGATACCTTTGGTAAAATATCTCTGTAAAAACGGATACAGGCATAAAATCGGTAGCATTGCAACAAACGCTATTGCCATTCTGACAGATGCAGATGGAATATCTGCAATTGCAACAGTTGACGCACCAGAAGCATTCTGTGTCAGTGCTGTCAAATCTGAAATCATCTTATTCAGAAGGTTCTGAATGCCATATAACTTCGTATCTCTAATATAGTACAGACCATTTGTCCAGTCATTCCAGTATCCTAATCCGGAAAGCAGACCCATGGCAATAAGAATGGGTTTACCCAGTGGCAATACAATTTTGAAAAAAATCTGGAATTGACTTGCACCGTCAATCTGAGCTGCTTCAAAAAGTGCATCCGGAATACTGGTCGCAAAGAATGTACGAATCAGCATAACATTCATGGCACTCATCAGAAGTCCCGGCACAATATATGCAAGCAGTGTGTTATTGATATGGAAAATTCCTGTATACATGAGATATGTAGGAACCAGTCCACCATTAAATAACATGGTAAAAAATATGTAGAAATTCAGGATTCTTTTTCCTGGAAGATTTTTCAGGGAAAGCGGATACGCCAACAATGCAGACATTGCCACATTAATACTGGTTCCTATTACAGTGACCAGTATTGTAATTCCATATGCCCTGAATACATTTGCAGCATTATCCCAGATAAACTTATAGGCATGAATACTGAACTCTTTTGGAAAAAAGGAATATCCATCTCTAACCAGAGCACTTTCAGAGGTAATAGATGACATAAATAACAAGATAAACGGCAATACAATACAGATTGTAACCAGTATCATGACCGTATGTGCCAATCGTTCAAATCTTTTTGCACTTTTGCTTCTAACCATTTTTTACCTCCTAGAACATTGCATTTTCAGGGCTTAATTTGCGCACAACCACATTTGCCAGCAGTACACAGGCAAATCCGACAATGGACTGATAAAAGCCTGCCGCTGAAGCCATTCCGATATTTCCGGACTGAAGCAGTGCCCTGTATACATAAGTATCGATTACATTGGTGGTATCATAAAGCTGACCGGAATTTTGTGTAACCTGATAGAATAATCCAAAATCAGAATAGAAAATTCTTCCAATGTTTAACAGTGTCAAAGTGATTACAGACGGCATGATCGATGGAAGTGTAATGTATCGGATCTGTTTCCACTTTGAAGCTCCATCCAGTTCTGCAGCCTCATAAAAAGAAGGATCAATTCCGGAAATACTGGAAATATAAATCAGGCATCCATATCCTACACCTTTCCATGTATTTACGATAACCAGGATCACAGGCCAATATTTGGATTCTGAATACCAATTAATTGCTTCTTTCCCGAAAAACGGAAGAATTGTCTTATTCAGCATTCCATTATCCCCACTGAAAAAGGCAAAAGTGATATAACTTACAATTACAATAGACATAAGAAACGGCAGTAAAATTGCACTTTGATAAATTGTTTTGCATGCCTTGCTCCGAATATCACAGATAAAGATGGCAAATGCAATTCCCAGAATCAGGTTGATGATAATAAATACAATATTATAAAGCAACGTATTTCTTGTAATCGTCCACGCATCATTAAACAGATAAGTAAAATTGCTGAGACCGGCCCATGGGCTGCCAAAGATTCCATCTACCACGTTGTAATTTTTGAAAGCAACCACAAGTCCTGCCATCGGCATATAATTATTGATAAAAAGATAAATCAGCCCCGGTGCCATCATCAGATAAAGCGGTACCCATCTTTTAAATTTTGCTTTTTTCATAAATTTTTCCTTTCAATTATCTGGAATATAACAGGGGATGCATAGCGGCATCCCCTGTCTGTGTTATTTATTCTCTTCCAGCCACTTGTCCAGCTGTTCCTGTTTGGTGCTGATCACTTTCTCAATTCCTGCTTTCTTCAGTTCCTCAATAAATTTCGGAAGTGTTTCTTCAGGATCTACTGTACCAGAACCAAGAGCAGCTGCATATTTTGCTTTTACATTACTCAGTGCAGCCAGTTCGTTTGCAACACTTGTAGAATCATAGGTAAATCCGAATGCTTTTGATTTGATTGCACTCTCATTCAGTGCCTTTGTTTCATCCCAGATATCTGGTGAATCACCCTCCCAGATATGCATTTTAAACTGGTCAAATAACTGCCATCCTTCTGCCAGATGATACGTGTTGCTGTCATCTTTTCCATCCGGATAGTTAATGATATTATTTTCAGCATCTACAACTTCGTAATCAACACCTTCTTCCCCCCAGTTCAACAGGTTCAGAATATCTGCATTTCCATATAAATAATCCAGACACTGCATTGTTTTATCTTTATCAGCAGAACTTGAACTGATGCCATAAGTCAGGTAAGAAATTTGTGCAGTACCAGCCCATGGTTCGGAAATCGGAGCAATCTCCATCTCTGTTCCGCAAAGTAAAGCGGCACGGGTATCATATCCTGGTTTGTTTGGTGCAAGGTAAGAAAAAGCGGCACCTGCTTTTACCTGATTCTCCGCACTCTCTGTTGTGGTTGCAGCATCTTTGGACAAATAACCTTTTTGCTGCCAGTCATACATTGTTTCTACAAACTCTTTATATTCATCTGTCTCATAATAATCTACAACTGTCGTATCCTGACCATGATCCATCAATACACCAAATCCATCAGTAAGTGTATCATTCATTTCATATTTGGTATCCGGTGTTGCACTGTTATTGCTTGCCATCATGACCATATCTGGATATTTTTCTTTCACAGTTGCATAAACGTCAGTCAAATCTTTATAATCTGTGATAGAAGATACATCAATTCCACACTCATCCAGAATATCTTTTCGCATAATAACAGATGACTGGCAGAACCATTCGCGTCCTGTTGTCACACCGTATACATAATTTCCGATATTTGCTGCTTTCGCAGTATCACCAAGCAGTTCTTTAATATTATTGCCATATTTGTCGATATATTCAGACATGTCAATAACCTGCTTCGCATTCACCATGGAATTAACCTGTTCCACCAGGATTGGTACAATGTCCATCTTTTCTCCACCGGATAGAATCAGCTTCATTGTTTCCGCATAGGCACCCCAGCTGATCGGTTCGATATCGAGTTCCATATTGATATCTTTCTTCATAATCTCATTGATTTTCTTCTCGATGCGATCTGTATCTTCCTCCTTATCTCCAATATAAGCCATTGTAACTGTATAAGTCTCATCAGAAGAATCTTTAGCCTCTTTTGAACCGGAATCGCCACAGGCAGTCAGCCCCATAGAAGCCAGTACCATAGCCATTCCCGCTGCAATCACTTTCTTATTCATCCTTTTACCTCAATTCTTTTCCTTTTTAATTTTTTTTGATGTATACATCTCTCTGTCTGATGTTTCTCATTATACAGATTTTCCAGTATTTTAATAGTAAAATAACGACCTCACACTTTCCGAAATCCGATTTCTTTTTTCATAGCTTGTCTCTTTTGTTGTATCAAAAGGTCGGAATATTATTATCTTTTTATCGGATTTTTGTTATAATTGTTTTCATCATAATGATTTTATAATATTTCAGGAGGTATTTATATGTATTCCAGACATCGTGTTGCCGGATACTCCATTGATCATGTCATAAAATTTTTGTTTTTTCTGCTGGTTCCGGTTGTAATCCTGGATATCATGATCAGCTGTTTTGTCATTTTTTCCATGCGTTCCCAAAGTATTCAGTCCCTGCAAGATACAACATCCCTTTATGCTTCGCAAATCGACACCGTACATATTTCCATCAATCGCTATTTAATCCGGCTCCTGACTGAAAATGACGATGCAGATACTCTGTTGGAAACACAGGACAAACTGGAATTCATTTCATCCGCAGAACGAGTTCATAATAATATTGATATTTTTCTGGAATCTTTTGAAAAAGGATATCAGATTTTTCTATATAATTCAGAGAATGAACGGATGTATCGTCCTACAGAAATTTTTCAGACACTTACTCAGAATCAGCTCGTACTGCTGAACAAGCATCTGATCCAAAAAATAACTGCGCCCAAAACAAGTTTCTACACGGATGCCTGGGAAGTACTAATGTTCGGAAAGAACGTATATTTTTACAAATCCTTTCATACAGGCTCCCACTACGCCTGCTGTTTTATTCCTGCTGACAATATCATTCAGCCACTAAAAAACATAATTAAAGAAAAAGACGGTTTCATTTCTCTTACCTCGCAAAACGGAACCGTACTTACTAATAAAGAACTGCTGAAGCAACACCATATTGAATTTTCAAGAAAAAGCAATTCCGATTCTTACGAGACTTATAATAAGGGAAATAATCTGATTATCAGCGGTGCTCTGATTATGGGTGCTTTTTATCCTCAGATTATTCTCAGCAAATTCAGGGCTTATGAAAAAATAATCCTGCTTCAGTTTATTCTTGTACTGGCAGTCCTTCTGGTCGCAGTTATCCTGTTTACTTCCATTTTCTATATGAAGAAACACGTTCTGACTCCGATCAAGCTCTTTTTAGAAAATCTGGCACATCTGGATGATTCTGCAGAAACCATCAGTTTAAAAGACACCAATCTTCTCGAACTTGAGCAGGCGAACTCCCAGTTCAAAAATCTGATGCGCCAGATCAAAAAACTGAAAATTGACATTTACGAAAAAGAACTGGAAAAACAAAAAACAATGATGAATTATCTTCAGCTACAGATCCGTCCTCACTTTTTTCTGAACTGTCTGAATACCATTTACAGTATGGCACAGACGCAGCTTTACGAAGAGATCATGAAAATGTCTATGATTACTTCCAACTATTTTCGATATATTTTCCAGAACACCCAGGATCTTGTTCCTGTAAAAAATGAACTGGAACATATAAAAAATTATATGGAAATCCAAAAGATGCGTTACGGAGATACGTTCTCCTATGAAATTCACGCAGAAGAAGGTACAGAAAACATACGAATCCCACCAATTCTGATCCAGACCTTTATAGAAAACGCCATCAAACACTCCAATACTTTTGATGACCCCATAATCATACGCACAGACATCGCCTGGATGACTGCCGGCGGAAATTCACATGAAAATATTCAGATTCAGGTCATGGACACTGGATGCGGATTCTCGGAAGACATCCTGCAATCCCTAAATTCTGCTATTCCTCTGGAACCTCAAAATGGTCACCGTATTGGAATTACCAATGCCATCCAACGTCTGAATCTGCTGTACGGTCAGGGAGAAGCGGTCATTACTTTCTCAAACCTCCCGTCTGGGGGTGCCTGCGTAACCATCCTTCTCCCTGCAATCTGATCCAATTCTCTGCCTAATTTATGAAAGGAAAGTTTTATGAACGCATTATTAGTTGATGATGACCGCTTTGTTGTAGCGGCCCTTGAGAAAAAAATAAACTGGGAGCAACTAACAATCACAGAAGTACTCACTGCTTTCAATATCCGTCAAGCTCAGAAAATCATAGAAAAAAACTCCATCGATATCTGTGTTTGCGATATCGAAATGCCCGGCGGTTCTGGTCTTGATCTTCTTTCCTGGGTCCGGGAATCAGGAAAAGAAATACAATTTATTTTCCTGACCAGCTATGCGGATTTTGATTACGCAAAAAAAGCTATCGAACTGTCCTCCCTCGATTACCAGCTAAAACCTATAGACTTTGATACTTTATTCCATATTCTGGAAAAAGCAGTTTCTAAAGTCAGAAAGAATGCTGCGCTCACCCAGACAAAAGCAGACAGTCAGAAATGGAAAGATAATTACCGCTATATTGTAGATTTATTCTGGAAAGAACTTTTTGCCACCACTCTGTTTCGTGAACCTTCTCTTCTTGAAACAGAATTAAGAAAAAAAGATCTTTCCTATACAGCAGATGACCTCTTCATTCCTGTTTTGTTCCGGCTTTATCCACTCTCCGGCCAGATAATGCCCATGGAGTCTTCCATGGTAGATTTTTCTTTCCAGAATATTACAGCCGAAACCTTTCAGAAATCCTGCATTCTCTATGAGTCTATAGTGATACTGAACACCTTTGAATACGTTGTCATACTTTCTGGATTGCAACTGGAACAAATCCGTCAGCCATTTACAGAAAATCTACTGACACTGTTCAAAAATCTTCAGAGTTTTCTGCACTGTGAAATTGCATGCGGCATTGCACCAGAGGTTTCCCTGACAGAACTGCCTGAAACTCTTACCAGACTACGTGAAATGAGAGAATCCAACCTTAACTCCGTAAATAAACCACTTTTTCTGCAAGATTTTGTTCCCAGCACAACTTCCTACATCCCTCCATCACTGGAAGTAATCAATACTTTTCTGGAACAAAAACAGGCAGACGCAGCTTTACAGAATATCGAAAATTACCTGTCCAAATACATTCAGGCCAGTGGTATCACCAAAAATTTTCTTCTGCATCTGAGACTTGATATCGAACAAATTGTTTTTTCCTATCTACATAAAAACGGAATCGAAGCACACACTCTATTTTCTTCAGAAGAAAGAGACGAACTGATCACAAAATCTCTGGACGCTGTACCATATATGTTTAATTATCTGCGCTATCTGATACAACGCGCCGTAGAATACAATAGCTTCATCAACGAAAAAGACTCCGTCGTTGATATTGTACTCAACTATATCCATCAGCACTACTCCGAAGATATCTCACGTACCATGCTGGCTGATATGGTTTATCTCAATCCAGATTATCTGGCACGACTTTTCAAAAAACAAACGCAGACCTCTATCATCAATTACATCACCACCTATCGGTTAGAAAAAGCAAAAGAGCTTCTGCTCAACCCTGACATCCCGGTTGGAACAGTTGCTTTGAAAGTCGGCTATGGAAATTATTCCTACTTTTCCAAACTGTTTAAAGATGTGGTCGGCTGCACCCCCAATGAATATCGAAAAAAATAAAAAGGTTCTTTCTACGGTATAATTTAGAGGGGCTGTCAAACTGACATCCCCTCTGTATCTATTCTATTTTATTCCTTATGCACTTTCAGAAATTTCATAGTAATTTCCGTTCCACTTCCTTCTTCACTTCTCAGCACAATACTTCCATTCAAAGTGCTGACCGCATGCTTCACAATAGAAAGTCCCAGTCCGGTACCTCCAATCTCTTTGGAATGACTTTTATCCACTCTGTAAAATCTCTCAAAAACTCTATCCTGATCTTCCTTTGGAATTCCCACACCTGTATCCTTGACTACAATCTGTATCTCATGTGCAGTCTGAGTCAGAAAAATGCTTACACTTCCATCATTTCGGTTATACTTAATGGCATTATCGCAGACATTATAAACTGCCTCTTCCAGAAGTGTCCGAACTGCTTCCATCTTCATACTGTCCCCACAGATATAAAGATGCACATTCATGCTCTGTGCTTTCTCCTTCAGACTTTCAAAGGCATTCTTACAAACCTGATAAACATCCACCAGTTCCCAGGTGTAGGATGTTTTTTCCTCGTCAAGCTGGGAAATCTGGATCACATCCTCAACCAGCTGAAGCAGTCTCTGGGATTCCTTATAAATACGCCCTGCAAACTTGGGAATATCCTCACATTTCACCAGACCGCCCTGCATGATCTCCGCAAATCCTGAAATAGAAGTCAGAGGAGTCTTCAGCTCATGAGAGACATTTGCCGAAAACTCTCTCCGCAGATTCTCCCTCTCAAGCTTCTCTGTCACATTCACAAGCAGGATCACAGCACCTTCTGTTTTTTGTCCACGTACCACAGGATTGGCAATCAACTGGATATCGCTTCCATTTAATTTCAATATCAGTTCCGCATGTTCTCCGCTGAGAACCTGCTCGATCGCATGTCTGAAATCTTCCGCACGATCCAGACAGTAAACACTTTCTCCCTGACATACTTTATCTACCCGGAACAGATTCCATGCACTGGAATTGGCAGAAAGAATCATGGTATACCTATCAATCACGATCAGACCTTCCTGCATATTTTCTGTAATAAGAGAGAATTCTTCCTGCTGCTGTTTTGCCAGTTCCAGCTGCTTCTGGATTTGCCGGTTCTGTTTATGGATTTTACCTAAAAGCGGAGAAAGCTCCTCGTAAATCTTATTCTCCTCCGGATGCTCCAGATCCAGCTCATTCACAGGTTTTACGATCCTTTTTGATATCACAGATGCCATGATTCCTGATAGAATCAGCATCAGAAATAAGAGTCCACATAAGGGAAGAAGAAGATTTTCAACCAGTGCCAGCACAGAATCCTGAGTGCCTGAAACTCTCAGCACAGTTCCATCCTTCAGACGCAGTGCATAATAAATTGTTTTCTCAGAAAGTGTATCCGAATACCTGGAACATTCTCCTGCACCATATTTCTCTGCTTTCTGAAATTCAGTTCTGTTCTTATGATTTTGCATTTCATCTGCATCAGCCTTATTATCAAAAAGCACAGTTCCATCCTTATTAATATAAGTAATCCTTGAGCTCTTATCCTTTACATTCTTCAGATAATCTGTTCCCTGTTGCTCCACACCATATGCCAGATAAGCAGCTTCCTTAGACAGCTCTTTGCGCATCTGTCCGTCAAAATTGCTGTAAAGGATTCCCATTACAGCAGCCAGTCCCACAGTCAGAACCAATGCACATACAAACATTATAGATTTAAAGATTTTTTTTGTCACTTCTCTTCACTTCCCCTTTTTATTTAATACCTCAGGCAGATATCGGTCTCCGATTGAGATATATAATAACTCAAATATCCGCAAACGGTTCCCGCCTGCGGATATAAAAAGCCCTGCTTCCAAATAATTATATTCAAAATCAGAGACTTTCTCTATTCAATTAATTATTCAGATAATCCTGATGCTCATTATTTCTGTGCTGTCCGGTAATAGAATATTCCACCCATTCAGCAATATTCACTGCGTGATCACCGATACGTTCAAAGTACTTTGCAGTCATAAGAAGATCCAGCCCTGTCTTGGCATCCAGATTTCCTCCGTAAATCATATCTGCAAGCTTCTCTTTGATCTCATTAAATGCATCATCCACCACATCGTCTCTGTCAATGACATTTCTGCACAACTCCAGATCACTCTTTACAAAAGCATCCACACTCTCAGTTACCATACGCACAGTGTCCTCCGCCATCTGTGTGATAGTCTCCGGAATCGCAGTAGTATTCTTTGCAACATACAAAGACAGATCTGCAATATCTGCTGCCTGGTCACCGATACGTTCCATATCAGAAACCATCTTCAATGCTGCAGATATCTCTCTTAAATCTCTTGCAACCGGGTGCTGATGAAGCAGAAGACTCAGGCACAGATTCTCAATCTCTCTTTCTTTGGCATCAATATCTCTGTCCGTCTCAAAAACCTGGCGGGCAATCTCTTCATTCTGCACCTTCTGGATTGCTTTTGCAGAGAATGAAATTGCTTTCTCACAATAGCTTCCCAGTGTGATAAGCTGAACGTGCAGTTCCTCCAGCTGTCTTTCGAAATACTTTGACATAATCAACCAAACCTTCCTGTAATGTAATCCTCTGTACGCTTGTCAGAAGGCATAGAGAACAGTTTATCAGTATCATCAAACTCAACTACTTCTCCCAGAAGGAAGAAAGCTGTTTTATCAGAAATACGTGTAGCCTGCTGCATATTATGAGTTACCATAATAATGGTATAATCCTTCTTTAACTCCATCGCCAGCTCCTCGATCTTGGAAGTTGAGATAGGGTCAAGTGCGGATGTAGGCTCATCCATCAGAAGTACCTCCGGCTGAACTGCCAGTGCTCTGGCAATGCAAAGTCTCTGTTGCTGTCCACCGGACATACCCAGTGCGCTTTTCTTTAATCTGTCTTTTACTTCATCCCAGATTGCCGCATCGCGGAGAGATTTTTCTACAATATCATCCAGTTTAGACTTGGAACGGATTCCATGGGTTCTCGGTCCATATGCAATGTTATCATAAATGCTCATAGGGAAAGGATTAGGCTTCTGGAATACCATTCCCACTCTTTTTCTCAGAAGATTCACATCCATATCTCCGTAAATATCTTCACCGTCAAGCTGTACCTTACCGGTGATCACACATCCCTCAACAAGGTCATTCATACGGTTTAAAGATTTCAGAAGTGTAGATTTACCACAGCCACTCGGCCCGATAAAAGCTGTGATTTCTTTCTCCGGAATTGCCATGTTTATATTCTTCAGCGCATGAAACTTTCCGTAATGTAAGTTCATATTTTCAACTGTTATCTTTTCATTTCCACTCATTTTTCTTATCCTTTCGCAATTCGTTTGGCAACTGCTCCGGACAGGAAATTGATTACAAGAACAAATGCCAGAATAACAACTGCTGTCGCAGATGCCTGATTCATATGAAGACCTTCACCTGACAGCACATACATATGAAGTGCCAGAGTACGTCCGGAACCCATCAGATTCTTCGGAACCTCTGCAACTGTACCTGCTGTATAGATCAGGGCTGCTGTCTCACCGATCACACGTCCGATGGCCAGGATCACACCTGCCAGAATACCAGGTACTGCTGATGGCAGAACAATGGTGAAGATGGTACGAAGTTTACCTGCTCCAAGTCCAAAGCTGGCTTCACGATAAGAATCAGGAACAGATTTCAGGGCTTCTTCCGCAGTACGCATGATCAGAGGAAGAATCATGATTACCAGTGTGAAAGCACCGGACAGAAGAGAAAGTCCCCAATGCAGTGCTGTTACGAAAAACAGCATACCGAAAAGGCCATATACAATAGAAGGAATTCCTGAAAGTGTTTCTGCTGTAATACGGATCACATTTACAAGCTTACTTCCTTTTTTCGCATATTCTACCAGATAGATGGCTGCAAAGATTCCCAGCGGTGCTGCGATTACAAGTGAAACAACCGTCAGGATGAATGTGTTGATCAGAGAAGGAAGTAAGGAAAGATTCTCTGAATTATAAGTTAAACTGAACAAGTCTGTTGACAGATACGGTACGCCCTTGACCAGAATATATCCGATCAGGAAGAACAGTAATGCAAATGTCAGGACTGCACCTAAAAGGGTAAGCAATGCAAGAACACCTGATCCCGGATGCTTAATATATGCCTTCATCTGATCTGAGAACGAAGACTCATTCTGCTTTTTTTCTTTGGACAAATCAATTGCCGCTGCTGTATCAATTTGCATGTTCTGCCCTCCTGTTCAGTAAAGAAAGACTCAGGTTAATGATAAGAATAAAGATAAATAACACAACTGCTGTTGCGATCAGTGCTTCTCTGTGAAGACCTGTTGCATAACCCATCTCAGTGACGATATTTGCAGTCATAGTACGGACACCTTTCAGGATTCCCTGTGGCATTCTCGGCTGGTTACCTGCAACCATTACAACAGCCATTGTTTCACCGATCGCACGACCGATTCCAAGTACTACTGCTGCCAGAATACCTGATTTTGCTGCCGGAAGCATGACAAAAAAGATGCTTCTCTCCTTGGTTGCTCCCAGTGCCAGTGAACCTTCGTAATAACTCTCAGGCACACTGCGGATCGCAGATTCCGTAACTCCGATGATCGTCGGAAGGATCATCATTCCAAGCAGAACACAGGCTGCCAGCATACTGGTTCCTGTTCCGCCGAAAATCTGTCTGATCAGAGGAACAATGAGAATCAGGCCAAAGAAACCATATACAATAGAAGGTACACCTGCCATCAATTCAATTCCTGATTTCAATGGTCTGTAAATTTTCTTCGGGCAGTAACGTGCCATAAAAACAGAAGTAAAAAGTGCGATCGGCACACCCAGAAGAATGGCACCTGCAGTTACATAGATACTTGCTACGATCATTGGAAGGATTCCAAAAATATCATTTGACGGCTTCCACTTTGTTCCCAGCAGGAACTTCAGCGGACCGATTTTCCCGATAGCCGGGACACCATTTGCAAACAGAAATGCACAGATCAGAAACACTGCCAGCACTGAAGTACAGGCTGCGATCAGAAATACACATTTCATTGCTTTTTCTTTAAAGTGGTTCATTCATTACACCTTTCTTTCCCTGTATCAAAAATCATAACCTGTCACTTCTACAGTAATTCTTAAAATATGATTTTCGACATACAAACAGCCCGCCTGCTGTATTATTTCATTCACAGGCGAACTGCTCTGAAACTAAATCTGTTACATTATTTAGCAAGATCTTCCCATGTAGTAGTCTCGCCTGTGTATACAGCCTTTACCTGATCGCTTGTAAGTTCATCAACATCATTGTCTTTGTTTACGATAACTGCGATACCATCTCTTGCGATAACTGTAGCTGTAAGACCAAGGTCTTTCTCTTCATCTTTCAGGTCACGGGATGCCATACCGATATCTGCTGTTCCTTCTGCTGCCATGTTTACACCTGTTGTGGAATCACTCTGCTGAACTTCTACAGTTACGTCTTTGTTTACTGCTTCATAGCCTTCTGCAAGTTTCTCCATAACCGGTGTTACTGAAGAAGAACCTGCAACTACTACTTTACCGGAAACTCCGTCTGCTGCTTCATAAGCCTTAGCATCTGCTGCTTCTTTGATATATCCGTTGTCCTCTACGATCTTCTGTCCGTCAGAGCTCATAATGTAGTTTACGAAATCCTTTGCTGCATCGCTTTCTTTATCAGATGTAAGGATGTTGAATGGACGTGCGATCTTGTAAGAATCATTGGAAACATTATCTACAGTAGCTTCTACACCGTCGATCTTAACTGCCTTTACTGTATCATCCAGAGAACCAAGTGAGATATAACCGATTGCATTTTCATCACCTGCAACAGTTGTCATCATAACAGATGTGCTGTTTGTTACACTTGCTTCATCTGTAGTCATATCTACTTTCTCACCGTCTTTTTCTTCTTCAATTCCAAACAGTTCTACGAATGCTCCACGTGTACCGGAACCATCTTCACGGGATACAACTGTGATGTCTCCGCTTGCTGCACTTACGATTGTTGTGAAAGCTGTTGCTCCGATAACTGCTGCTGTAAGGATTGTTGCGATTTTTTTCTTCATGATAATTTTCTCCTCTTCCCATGAGCCATGTTTTTAATATAAAGTGAAAGGCTCATTTCCTTTTTAATATCTTTATGTTTTATAACTTGTTGCCTCATTTACAAGTGCTATTATAGAAATCCAAAGTTAAATGTAAAACCACGCTAAAGTAAAATCTTTGTAAATTGAAAATTTTTGTGAAGGTTGTAAAAACAGATTCAAGATGCTATCATAAACTATATCTTCAAGTCCCCACCCACTGCTTATTACTTTTCGCAAGTCAAGCAGGGGACTTACTTGATTCGGTTAAAATTTATACACAGGAGGATTTTATATATGGAAAATTTAAGATGTGAAAAAGCAGTAGAAAAGAAACATAACGGTTATAACTGTGCACAGGCTGTGGCCTGTTCTTTCTGTAAAGAGGCATCTATGGATGAGGATACACTCAAAAAGATCACACAGGGATTCGGTGCAGGTCTTGGCACTATGGCCGGTACATGCGGAGCAATCTCCGGTGCTGCAGTTGTAGCAGGACTTATTAACCAGGACAAAGCCGGAACCTCTCAGACTGTCCGCTCTGTCATGAATCAGTTTAAACAGCAGAATGGAACTGTAATATGTAAAGACTTAAAGGGTGTGGAAACCGGAAAGGTAATCCGCTCCTGTGATGACTGTGTCAGAGATGCGGTGAAATTCCTGGAAGACGCATTAAAATCAGAAAATTGATTTCAGGCAGATATTTGCAATACATAAATACCAACGCAAAAGGAGCTATGCACGTATAATGTGCATAGCCTCTTTTATGATTAGCTTGATTAATGCTCCCAGTTCCCAATTAATTTTATATCTGTAATTTACTTTCACTACTTGTTCACAGTCATCTGCTGTTCCTGAGCTTTTTTTATTTCTTCCAGAGGCAAGTTCAACATCTTCGAAACTTCTTCTGGAGTTTTTCCACTCATGAGAGCACCCAGAATCATTCCCTCATGACGGCCTTGCTGTATTCCTTGTTGCATTCCTTGCTGTATTCCTCTTTCATAAATCATATCTCCAAATCCTGTCATTTTGCTCGCCTCCTCCTGAAATGGTTCTGACCATTCTATATGTGAATATCTTTGTATTCTCTTTATATCACCAGTAAAAAGCCCTTTCAGATAATCAAATATTCCTTTTTCTTCTGTTTCTTTTCCCAGTCGGATTATAATTACTGTTAAGAGATCATAATCCTCCTCAGGTTCATCTGCTACCCCTATAATATCCTTCTTCGAAAAAGAGTATTCCGTCAATGTATTCTGCAGTTTCTTTGGCACATCCTCCGCACAGATCCATATGGAATAACATTTTTCCAACTTTGAATAATCTGTAGTCTGCGTAATAGTACTTAACTGAGATGAAAGGTCTCTGGCCACATAATATACGGCACGTTTTAAACTCCGACACTGTCATCTGCAGGATAGGAACAATAATCTCTTTATTACTCATAAGCTGTTTCATTCCTGCATCATACTCTGCGCCAGTCACTCCAGACGTATATACGTCCATCTTCGTCTCATCACGCATGATTTCTCCTCTCCGGGGAACTGAGACTATTTTTTCTTTTGTATATGGACATATTAACATGAAAACCTGAACCTTACAATTCTTCCATAATATTCTCTTGCAAAATCGCCCTTTCCAATTTATGATATATCTATCTGGAACAATAATAGAGGAAATAATTGCCTGTAAATAGTCACGATAAATCTATACGAGGAGAATATCTATGAAAGTTTTAGTTTACCGCAAATGCAGTACCTGCATGAAAGCTCTGAAATGGCTGGATGAACACAATATCAGTTATGAAGAACGGGCTATTAAAGAAGAAAATCCTACCTATGAAGAATTAAAAGAATGGTACACCAAAAGTGGTCTTCCGCTGAAAAAATTCTTTAATACAAGTGGGATGCTCTATAAGAAAATGGGATTGAAAGATAAGTTAAAAGATATGTCTGAAGATGAACAGCTGAAGCTTCTTGCTACAGATGGAATGCTGGTGAAACGGCCATTGGTAATCGGGGATGACTTTGTACTTACCGGATTCAGGGAGAAAGAATGGAGCGAGGCTATGCACATGTGATGTGCGCATAACCTCTTTTTTATAGCTTTCTTATCAATCTTTGCCACATAAAACAGAACGATCAAAAACTCCAGGCTTCTGGCTGTCAGTGTTCCTATTGCAGCACCTTTAATCCCCATTTCCGGAAATCCAAAATGCCCGAAGATCAATGTATAATTAATTCCGCCGTTTACGATCAGAGATATCACAGAAACAACAAATGAAATCTGTACTGTCTCCACACTTCTCAGCATGGAGATCAGAAGATTGCTGATCAGAAATAAGACAAACGTCCATTTCAATATCTTAAGATAAGTCTGACCTTCCATGATAATGTCCGGTGATGTTGTGAACAGGCCAAGCAATTGTTCCGGAAATGCCGAGCATATGACAAGGATGAGCATCGCTGCCAGCAGACTGAATATCAGTACAATTCCTGTCAGTTTCCTGATCGCATATGTATCTTTTTTTCCCCAATACTGGGAACTCATTACGATCAGGGCATTTCCGATTGCAATGGCAAGCTGATTTACAACAAAGAAGATCTGATTCACAGTGGCTGCCCCGGAAAGTGCATTCTGATCATAACTTCCAAGCATCATATTATCCAGCATATTCACACTGTATGCCACCAGATTCTGCAGCGCCACAACCAGCATTAACCTGAAAAACACCTTATAAAAATTTTTGTCCTTTGTAAAAAATGTCTCCATATTTTATAATCCCTCATTAAACAAAAAAGGTCAGAAACCTTTATCTGATTTTTGACCTCAAAGACTATACCTTATTATAACTTTTTTCCAAGTCTAGAGCGTGTTTGAAAAATGCTTTCCGCAAGATGCGCGTCATAATTTGTGGGAATGATTTTTCAAACACGCTCTAGAGTGTGTCTGAAAAAGGCTTTCTGCAAGATGTGCGTCACAATTTGTGGGATATTTTGC
>ENA-OURV01001094-OURV01001094.1-human-gut-metagenome-genome-assembly--contig:-NODE-1094-length-22280-cov-3.715186_pt1 | contig 22280 bp, 9 predicted proteins | sample MGYA00242141_ERZ509072 | MGnify/ENA primary metagenome ERZ509072 (study PRJEB26280, sample SAMEA2338763) | human gut metagenome | biome: human gut; feature: human-associated habitat; material: faeces... | reverse complement strand
GTCTCGGTGACGGGGTAGGTTTCCGTACCGTTGGAGATCACCAGTGCACCGGCATCGTCCCGGGTCACGGTCAGGGTGCCGGATACGGCTTCATAGCCGTATTTTGTCAGCGCGTAGCTGTAGCTGCTTCCCTCGCACAGCAGATAATTCCCCGCGTCGTCCGGCAGCTGCTGCACGCCGGTGAGAACGTCCCGCAGATGCAGCAGCGCGTCCGCCGGTTCCGTCTCGAAGGTCACTTCCACCGGGGGAGATTTCAGAATGTTCAGGGTATAAGTTCCGGTGCCGTCCGGAGCCTTGTTATTTTCCACCGTGACCGTAACCGTCTGGGTGTTAATGGTGCCGTCCAGCGGGATGACCACGCCGCCTTCGGCGGTCACGTCCGTGCCGTCCACCCTGATGCGGTAGCCCACGTCCTCTTCGCCGTAGCAGGTGTTCTCCTCGTAGCGGGAAAGAAACAGCTCCAGATTCTGCGCCGCCATGGAGACCGTCACGGAATAGGTCTTCACACCAGGCGTAAAGCCCTTGGTTCCGTCCTCTTTTTCCAGTGCAGCGGCAGCGCCGTCGCACTGGGCTGTCATGTCTTTCAGCGTCAGCGTGCGGTCAAAGCGCGTTACATAGTCCTGATAAAAAGTAACACCGTTCTCTTCCTTTGTCAAGCGGATGGTGACCGTGCCCGCAACGGGGTTCTCCTTCATCAGCAGGCGGTTCAGCAGGGTGCCGGAAGCTGCACCGGAGGGTAGATCAACAGTTTTTTCCTTCCCGTGGTACAGGCTGCCGCTGAATACCTGATTATAAATTGCCTGAATGCTGACATTTTTCTCTCCGGTCGCCGCCCAGGCGTAGACCATATGCTCCGTATCTTCATAGGAAACCCTGTAGTTGTGATTTTCCGGGGTGAAGGAAGCGTCGGTTTTCAGGGAATTTTTGGAGGCCGCACCGGCTTTTTTCCCGTAGGCCAGATTTGTCAGCCAGTCGCTCATGGAACTGAAGTCCACGATGATGGTGCTGTTGGCCACTTCCTCAAGGGAGAAATCGTCGGTAATGTGATAATAGGTATTTCGGGTCGCGACATAGTGGTAGGTCTCCCCGGGGACCAGAATGTACCGGTAGCGGTTCTGGGTTGCGGACTCCCGGAGTGTCGTATAGGGCATCACAACGCCGTTGCTGTTGACCACCTCGACAGTTACGGAACGCTCCGACAGGAAGGACAGACTTTTGCCCTCGCCCGGCTGAATTGTCAGGGTGTAGGTACTGGAATAGCCGTTGGCGGAAACCGTCACAGGGATGACCGTCTCGCCGGAAACATCCACCGTCACGCCGTTTGCCGCGTTCTTACCATTGACCGTTACGGTGTAGCCTTTTTCCAGCGGCTGCCCCGTGATCGTCACTGCCGTGACAGTGTTCAGAACCTTATAGGTATATTCCATGGTATCCGGCGCGAAGGGAATGGAAGCCGCCTGATCTACGCCGATCTGATCTTCGACCCGGATGGACGCCAGCGTGGGAACGCGGTCAAAATGAACCGTGTAGTCCTGAGAATAGGTATAGCCGTCCTCACTCTTACTGCTGAGCCGGTAGATCACGGTATTGCCCGCCGCGCCCCGGGTCAGCACACTGTAAGCGCCGCTGGTCAGAGACTGAAACGCAAGCGCCTTTTCCATCCGCTCGCCGGTGCTTGCCAGCGTGTAAATGGCGGTCAGGGTCGGGATCTCGGACAGCAGGCCGGTATCGTACTCCGCGTAGGTGTAGACCGAGCCGGTAAAGGTGTCCAGCACCGGAACGGTCACTTCCCTGTCAGACCACTGCCCCAGCTGCCATTCTTCGTCCGTAAATTTATTATCCTTGTTGGTTTCCTCGCCGAAGCTTCCGGAAATACGGAAGGTGTCGGTGATCAGCCACTCCGACTGGGGAAGCTCTGCCGATACCGTCGCTGCGGCGCTGACCGTGATTTTGACTTCCACCCGCAGTCCCGCCTGCTCGACGCAGAAGGTGTAGTCGCCCTTGGGCAGCTCCAGAACGCCGTCGCCGTCGTCCGTCCACTGCTTTCCGTAGGCGTTTACCGCCGTGATGGAAACGCCGGGATAGTTGTCGTCGGAATACGCCGCCGAACCGTCTGTGAAGCGAACTGCGTAATGCTCGCCAGTGAGGGTGTTTTCATAGTTTCTGACTGCGTCATTCAGATTCGACGCGAGGGTCTTGGCGGACTCGCTGTTGATGCCCACGAACAGGTCACTGGCGGTATCATATTCCTTTTTGGCGGCCGCCTGAACGTCGCTGCCCTTTTTCTTATAGTCCGCCATGGCGGTCATCAGCTGCTTCAATCCGTCGCTGGGCTTGCTGTCCATATCCTCGCTGAAGCGCAGATAGCCGATGGACGCCGCGCTGACGGACAGGTCGTAGTTACCGTTCTCGTCGCTGCGGGTAAAGTTGCCCGTCACGCCGTCGATGGCTGAGATCATGCCGGTATCCAGCCCTGTGAAGGTGTGTCCGCTGGCGCTCAGCGCCTGCGCGGCGGACTGCCCCGCCGTACAGGAAATGTATTCCGGTGCGATGACCAGCTTTCCGCCGGCCTCCACCACGAGAATAAACCCGTTTTCCGCCGCAAGCGCCGTCACCGGCAGACAGCCGATGAGCAGCAGTGCGGAAAGCAGCAGGCACGCAAGGCGCTTTCTTAAGTTCTTCATACTATGTTCTCTCCTTAATACAGGCACTGAATCCATTTTATCCACATCCGGTGGTACCATTTTACATTCTTTTTTAGACTTTCCTGCGTATCGGCGTAGAATTTCAGCGCCGATTCTCGCTGCTCCTGCGTCAGTGCGTGGCTGCTGAACATGGCACGGTCATTCAGGCGGATGGCTTCTGCCAGCGCCGTCGCGTAATCGTCGCCGAAGCGCTGCTTTGCAGGCTCGCACAGCGTCCGCATGGAGCCGTTTCCTCTGCGCAGACCCAGCTTTTCCATCAGCGCCGCAGTGTCCGCGAAAATCCAGCAAACGGCTTCGTTTATGTCCTCCAGCTGGTATTTCTGTTCCCTGCGCCTGCGGATCAGCTTTCTTCTGAGCAGCAGGAGCAGGAACAGCAGAAGCACGATCAAAAGCACCCACAGCACACCCAGCAGCATGGCCTTGGCGATTTTGGTCACGGTGCCGCCATCCGGCTCAGGCTCCTGTGTCCCGTCCTCTTCGGGGGTCGTTTCCTCCTCCGGCTGGGTCTCCGACTCGGCGTTGTCCGAATCTCCCTCGTCCGGGTTTTCCTCCGGCTTCTGTTCCAGCATTTCGCCCAGTCCGGGAGTCAGCTCCATGGGTATCCAGCCGATCCCGTCCTGATAGACCTCCGCCCACGCCCGCGCGCAGCGGCTGTCCACGGTCAGAGGCTCGTCCGCCTGAGCATCTGCGGCCATTTCTTCCGAAATGACATACCCTTCGGCGTAGCGTGCCGGAATTCCAAAATAGCGCAGGGTCATCACCGCCACCGTGGCATACTGGAAGCTCGTCCCCTCCGCCGCGGTCAGGGGCAGCTCCATATCCTCCGGCGTTCCTTCCTCCGGGAAGCACCGGCTCAGGAACGTCAACGTGCAGGCCTGTGCCTGCGGCAGGGTGAGATTTTCCCGGGAGCCGTAGCCCGCCGTGGTCTCGTCCCAGTATTGCCCCAGCAGCCGGGTCATGCTTTCCGGAACCTGAAGGTAATTGCGGTACACAAAGCTGCGGTACGCGCTTTCCGCCCTCCGGTATTGCAGCACCTGCGCATCATCGGTGGTTTGCAGCCGCGACAGGGTCTGCTCAATGCCATTCCCGCCGCTGGTTACCACGGAGTACCGGTACGTCCTCTCCCCGTCGGAGGGAGGGCTGTCCTCTTTCAGGTTTTCCGCCGGTAAATTTCCCGTATCCCGCAGGGAGAAGGGAACATATTGGTAAGCGCTGCACGCGCCGATATTCTGAATGGAAACGCTGCCCGTGCCTCTGTCCGTTCCGGCGGCGGCCGACGCATACTGTGCCGCCGGGTGAAAGGCGTTTTCGTTCAGCCAGTATAAAAGCGCCTGATTCTGCGCCAGAACGGCAGAGTCCACCGTGCTCCAGATGTCGCCTTCCAGCGTAGCCCCGGTGAATCCCCGCAGGTACAGTGCTTCCGGGTTCGACATGGTCACTTCCAGTCCGGCCCGGGTGCCGTTCTGCTTCTGGTAATTCGTAAAGTCGCCCTCGGGCAGCACGGTATTTTTCGTCTCGTAGCGATAGGCATGAATTGCCTTGCGGCTATCTTCGCCGATTTTCTGCGTCCAACTTTGCACACCAGGAACCGACGCGCACAGAAGCAGCAGCCCCGCCGCAATTCCGCAGAGAATCCAGCCAAATGTGACCGGGAACGCCGCTTTCCGGCTCTGCCACCCGCTGTAAGTAAGAATCAGCACGGCAGCCGCCAACGCGGCCAATCCGGGAAGTACCTCGTCGGTCTTGAAAACCGCCATTCCCGCCAACGCGGCGGCGGGCAGCAGCGCTGCCAGTATAGCCGGCGCCCGGCCGCTCAGCCAACAGCAAATCAGCGCTATAGCGCTTGCGGCCACCACAGCAAACAGCGTCAGGCACAGCCCACTTTTCTCCGCAGACAGCTGCGTCTCCCATTCGGGAAGCACCCAGCCCGTTCCGGCTGTATAAGTATTGCGCATCTGATTCCAGAACAGGCGGTAGCCTTCCAGCACCTGCTGTCTGCAAATGAGCACCAGTAGAAGCAGTATGACCAGCGCAGCAAGGAAAAACCACTGCTGCTTCTGAAACCGGATGGTCACGCCGTAGGCGATGCACACGTATCCGCCCGCCGCCAGCAGGATTGGCAGCAGATTTCCCGTCCGAAACCCGGCCAACGCCGCAAGCGCAAACATCAGCGCCGCGCAGGCGAGCATCGCCGCCAACGTCTGGAAAATCCATGCGCCGTCCGACGAATTCTCAGGCTGACGCAGGTGCATCCCCTGTTTTATTTTTGAGGTCAAGGCTTTCGCCTCCCTTACACGTCAATTTCTCCCAGTTGTTCCCGATACCGCCCCACGTCGAAGGGGATGCTCCCCTCCAAAGGCGATTCGCCGCAGAGCAGCGCCGTGACATGCCCCAGCCGCTGCATCTGCAATACATCGGCGCAGGGTTCCTCCCCTATGTACACCATATGTCCGCACAGGGCATCCGGCCGGGTCTGTACCAGCAGCGACGCGCCGCCGACACCGTCCTTCCTTCCGGCGGCGCACAGCAGCCGGGGGATAACGCCGACCAGATCTTCCATGCCGCGAATCTCATGCAGGACGCAGACATTGCTGTCCGTATCGTTCCATCCGAGGGTGAACTGGACGCCGCTGTCCGACAGGCTCCGGCACGCTGACACCACCGTTTCCGCCTGGGCGTCAATGCGTCTGACATTGCCGGACTGCCCCGTTCTCTCCCAGAACACCAGCACATTGCGGGTGATGGGCAGCGCCGGGTCACGGACGATCAGCCGGTCAAATTTGCCGCTGAGTTTCCAGTGGATCTGCCGCATACTGTCGCCGGGGACGTATTCCCGAATCTGGAACGTCTCCGTCAGGTCGGCGCCGGGTCGCTCCTGAGAATAGGTGTCGCTGTCCTCCTGACTGTCGGGATTGGGGATCAGATTCACCCGAATGGGGAAGGTGTCCGGCTGCACCGTCATGTGCGCTTCCGCGCTGCATCCGCAGGGGACGCCGATGAGGCCGAAACAGTCGTAGAGCTTCACCTGCTCCACGGAGATTTGGATACGCCCGCAGTATTCGCTTCCCAAGCGCAGGGACGTGCGCCGCTGCCCTTTTGGGAACGCCCATGTCATGACATTCCGGGTGCAGCGCTCGCCATTCAGCTGATTCCGGGTTGTTACCCGGCAGCGGATACGCAGGGCGGGCAGCAGCGTGGGGTTTTCCAGACAGATCGTGACGCCGCCCTCGTCCCCTTTCCGCACCACGGCGGGTGCTTCCACCCGCACCCGAAGCCGTTTTCTCAGGAAAAGGTGGATCGGGAGGCTGCCCAGAGGCAAAACCAGCAGCGCCGCCGCCAGAGCCAGCGCGCTGCTGCTCCCGTAATACAGGGTAAGCCAGACGCAGATGCCCTCCAGCACCGCCCAACCCAATTTCATTGCGATCATAAGCAGTACCTGCTTCCGTTCGTTGTTTCGTTTATTGCTTAATCACCGGCATTTTTACGGAATCCAGAATGGCGGCAATGACCGTCTCCGGCCGCTCCTCCATCATTCTTGCCTTGGTGGTCAGCACCAGACGGTGGCAGCACACATCCGGGAACACGGCGGCCACGTCCTCCGGGATGACGAAATCCCGGCCGTTGAGGTAAGCATAAGCCTTCGCCATACGGCACACCGCCAGCGCGCCGCGGGGGCTGACGCCCAGCTGCACCATGGGGTGCTCCCGGCTGGCCTGTGTCAGCCGGGTGACATACTCGTAAACGGCGTCCTGAATTTCCGCTTTCGCCGCTTCCTGAATCAGCGCCTGCAGCTGCTCCCGGTCAACCACCGGGGTCACCCGGTTCAGGGGGTTTTCCGTGTGTCTGTCCCGCAAAATGCTGATCTGGCTTTCAAAATCGGGATAGCCCATGCTGATCTTAATCATAAACCGGTCCATCTGAGACGGCGGCAGCATCTGCGTTCCCGCGGAGCCCACAGGGTTCTGGGTCGCCAGCACCACGAAGGGCTGGGGCAGCTCATAGGTCTTGCCGTCCACCGTTACATGCAGTTCTTCCATGGCTTCCAGCAAAGCGGACTGGGTCTTGCTGGAGGTACGGTTGATTTCGTCCGCCAGGAGCAGATTGGTCATCACCGCGCCGGGCTTATAGACGAAGCTGCCGCTTTCCTTGTCGTAGACTGAGTAGCCGATAATGTCCGACGGAACGGTGTCGGAGGTGAACTGAACGCGCTTGGTGTCCAGTCCCAGCACCTTGGCAAAGGTCATGGCCGTGGTGGTCTTACCCACGCCGGGAACGTCCTCCATCAGCACGTGACCGCCAGCCAGAATCGCCATCAGGATTTTCTCAACAATTTCGTTTTTACCCACAACGACCGTTTCGATCTGCCGCAGGATCTCAGGAATTTTCTCATTCATTGTGATTCCCCCTATTTTTGATGCATTCTTGGGAAAAGCCAGTTCAGGAAGAACATACGCACGCTGTACGTATCCTCTCCGGTTGTCCGGTAGTCTTCCGCGCCGCAGACCTCACAGGAGCGGACTTCCTCCCCGTCTCCTGCGGGCATCCATTCGCCCCAGCTGTGGCCGGTGGCCGGGAGCGGGTCTGTATAGGAGTCCCCGCAGTCGCAGGTATACTCGACGTAGCCGTCCTCCGTGCAGGTCGGGTCAACCCGATGCGTCTCATGGTAGTCGTGCTCGTGCGGCACATGATCCGGGTCTTCCGCGCCGCAATACCGGCAGAAGCCGTCCACGTAATCATGATATTCGTCGAAGGTGCCGGGCTTCGTCATGTCATAGCCGCAGCTGTCGCAGTGGTACACGATTCTCTGGCAGGTAGCTTCCTGAATCGTCAGGGCGCCGCCGCACAAAAATTCGTGGAGTTCTCCACAAATGCGACACGCATAATCTTCCCAACCAATTCCGGGTTCGTATACGTACTCATGGCTCCCGTGCCCAAATTCCTCGCCGCAGGTCGAGCATTTCTGATAGTGCTCCAGCGCCGTGTGGTTCCAGCGATTGTCCAGCGTGTGCCCCTTCGCTTCGGCTTCTTCTTCCTTTTCCATGCCGCAGACGCTGCATCTGACCGTTCTGACGCCCGGCTCGGTGCAGGTGGCGGTGTTGGTGCCTTCCACTTCCTTCCAGAAATGCTGCTCCGCCGCGCCGCATTCCGCGCAGACGTGGTTGTCCTCCGTGTCCCCGGCGTCGTATGTCCAGTTGTGGGGGAGCGGGTCGCCGATGGCCGTCTGGCAGTCCTCGCAGAACAGAATGTGGGTCCCGTCCTCCAAATCTTTGTAGGTCGTATGCTCATGGGTGCAGTCCTCGATCAGACCACAGCAGTGGCACACGTAGTGAATGGAGCCGTCCGGATTCTCCACAGTTTCCATCACATGGTTGATATTAAAATAGCCATTGACCGCTTCGACGCAGTAGCCCACAATATTGCCGTAATTGTCGCTGCCGCCGCCGATGTCCCAGCCATAGGCCAGCGTGTATCGCAGTGTCAGCACATCTCCGTCCTTCAAATATACCGCGGACATGGACTGGCCGGGATAATACGTACCACGCAGGGAGTACATCCAGCCGGAACCACTGGTGTAATCAAACTCGCCAATCCTGCTGCCGGAGCCGGCGCTTTTGTTCAGCCCATTGCGGTACAGGCAGCGCCACAGGGTTGCAAGGCCAGTCCCCGCGCCGAACCGGGCGTCAATGGCCGCCAGCACTTCCTCTTCCGTGCTTCCCGGCCAAGTGGAGTCTTCCAGCGCATCTGCGCGATAGCCGGTATCCAGCCACCGTAGATAGAAACCAATGTCCAACGACCCACCGTAGTCGCCCTGCCAACCCAGAGTTTCGCTTGCCGCGCCGAAGGGGTCGCCTGTATCTTTTCCCATGATTGCTTTGGCGACCACGTAGGAAATCGGCTCGTCCGCCAGAACGTCATAATGGATGGGGCCGACAACGCCGATTCCCAACACCGTCATGTCCACGAGTATCGTAGCGTCTCCGATCTTCTGTCCGGGTTCCCGGCGCTTGCCGGTAAAGGTCAGCTTCTTTTCGCCTCTGTTTCCGTAGGCATCCTCGGCGATAACGTGAAGATAGTATTTTATTTCGTCCCCGATTTCCGGGATAGGGGGAATCAGATCATACGCATAATAGCCACCCGAGTCCGGAGTGTTATACGGAACTTCTCCTATCATCACTTCTTTCGTCGCATCCCACAGCTCGACTTTAATGAATGCGTCTGTGTCTTTCGGCGGAATGGGGCTGATTACATTTCCGTCTATGTCTTCACTCCAAGCTTTAACACTCAGATTGAATACAGTTCCGCAAGGAACTTCCTCTCCTTCATAGGGGCGCGATAAATCAATCACCACGTTGTCATCGCCCTTGTGCTTATAAGGAACATTGATTTTGAAGGTATATTGATTTCCCGAATTGTCGTGCGCCTCGACCGTGAAATTATTCTGACCGGTTTTTTCGTCATTCAGATAAAGCCGAACCGCCTCCGATTCGCTACCTGTTAAATCTTGGGTTCTGTTCCAGTTTCCGGTCTGGGTGCATCTGACGGAGGTGATCGTAACGCTGTCGGCATCAGAACCGACGATGGACATTTCGTATGGCAGCATATCCCCTGCCAGCTGGTCGTCGTATACGGTGTCTGCGGTCTTCGTTTTCCCATTCTCGCAGAGAATCACCGGCTGGGTGCCGTCGAGAAGCGTATAACGCATCTGCAGCGTCACGTCATTCCCGAAGTACAGAACGACCTCATAATGGTAATTCTGACTGTTGGCGATCACGTTCACCGCGATTCGATACGTATTGGAGGTCTCGCCCTCCGGTATTTTCATGAGCAGACGGCCGTCGGGACACGTCAGATTCCCGCCGTCGTTCGCGTCAGATGTATAGCTGACGCTCCAGATTCTCGCATTGGCCGCGTCTTTGCCCGTCAGTTCCAACTTGTAGGGCAAAGCGCCGCCGGAAAGCTGATTATTCTTTATTTTAGCCGAGACAGTTCCCTCCGGCTTGCAGGGCTGCAATTCATGCCTTGTTCTGCCTTCCGACCAGTGAAAAACGAGCTGCACATCCGGGAGCTTCTGATATGTGATCTTATACCGGAAAAACACATCCCGTTCCGCAGTCCTGACCGTAAATGAAAAATTGTAAACTTCTTTGTCCGTTCCCGCTGCCGGATTCATGATCAATGAGTCGCTGGGCCACTTCAGTTCTCTTGCCGTCTGGGTGGATTCCGTAATGGAGATGCCATTCACGATCTTTGCGTCCTGCGCCAGCGTTCCGGTCAGGCTTACGCGAAACCGGAACAAGTCCTCGTTCAGCTCATAGCTGCTTACGGAAAACGCCTGCGTATTGCCTGCGGCACAGGCAATACCCTTTGCGTTCCAGGTCAAGACCAGCGACAGCTCCGAGGGAGAAACTTCCCCGCCGTCGGAGCCCTGATTTCCGTCCTCCTGATCGTCGCTGCCGTCGTCCGTGGAGGAATCAGGCTGGGTTTCTTCCGGTCGGGTCTCGCTGGCCTTGTCATTCGGCTCTGTGGATTTTGTCTGACCGCCGCTGGGAACCGAAATGGTGTTCAGCTGCTCCAAATTCTCCCCCAGCTTCAGCACCGTGATCTCCCGGACGCCCTCCCCTTGCAGGGGGTCATCCGGCTGGGCCTCCTTCAGCCCCGTTCCCGGAAGCCACAGTCCCAGCAGGATCGCGGCAATCAGCACTGCGCACAGGCCGCCCCGCAGATATTTGCTGTGAAATAATGAATTCCAATCCATACTGCCATTCCTTTTGTCTTCGGAATTTGCCCCAATTCACGTGCCGCCGCAGAATGCACGTGTGCCCCACCCGGAAAAATCCGGGTGGGGACGCATGAACTTATAGCCACTTTGCGTAGAGTGTCATATTATCTTCAACCTTGTCGTTATCAAAATCCCAGCGCTTGGTGCAGCTCTCATCTGCGTACCATCCGGCGAAGGCTCTGCCGGGGCGAACCGGCTGCTCGGGACGTGTCACCAGACTGCCCTTCTTCACCTTCTGATCCTTGACCTTGCTGTCGCAGCCGGTCTCGAAGTGAACCGTCTTTCTGCCCAGCAGCAGGAGGAGCAGGAGCAGAAGCAGCAGACCAAGCAGGCCCAGCCCCAGCAGCCACCACAGGCCGCTGCCGGTGCCGTCAGCATCCGTCTCAGGCGCGTCGCCCTTCTCCCATCTTGCGTACAGGGTCACATTGCCCTGAACGGTGTCGGTGTCAAAATCCCAGGGATTCTGGAGGTCGATATCCGAATACCAGCCCACCAGATGGTAGCCCTCCCGGGTAGGATTGTCCGGCCGCTCCACGGTCTCGCCGTACCGGACGGTCTGGCTGGGAACCGCCGTGCCGCCGTTTGGCTCAAACGTGACCGTGCAGTCGGTGGAAATGATGATGGTCACATCCTGACAGGACGCCTTATATTCATCGGTTCCGTCCTTGGTGGACACCAGATAGTCCTGATTCGTGATCTTGGACACGCCGGACGTGGCGATCACCTTCAGCTTGAAGGAGCCGACCAGACGCTGGGCGTTCCATTCCTCGCCGCCGGACAGGGACACAAAGTTCATGTAAAATTCCCGGTAATTGTCCCGCAGGCCGATGTCCGTCGTGGAAATGCCGTTGCTCAGCAGGGCGCTGCCCTCCACCAGTTCGAAGAAATTGCTGTCGTAGCGAATTTCGTTCTGCATACCGTACATGGTGTAGGCGTCGCCGCTGTCCGACCGTTTCAGGTTGAAATCCACCTGAATGATGTCGCCGGGCTGTACCTCTTTCTTATCGCTGCCGTCCACGGACAGCTCAAAGAAGAAGTCACGGGCGTTATCCACTGCCATCGCCGTGGGAATGCAGGTCAGGAAAAGCATGACCGCAAGTAAGCAGGACAGAACTTTTTTCATCATATTTTGCTCCTTTTCTGTGGGTCGGGTCATTCCTGACCGCCCGATACGTTCCCATAAATTGCCATTATGTCAAGCGCGTTGATCATACCGTCCCGGTTGACATCCAGACGGTCAAGATCCTCTTCCGAGAAATCCGTGCCGCTTATCACAGCTCTGTACAGGCCCATGACGTCAAGCGCGTTTACCGTTCCGTTCTGGTCATAGTCTCCCACCAGAACCGTCGATACGGTTCCGCTCACGGTCGTGACGGGAATGGCGTCAAATACAGACAGCAGCCGTTTGTTGCTGCGCATATACTGCACCACCGGCTGCACCGCCGCAGTGCCGGAAAAATCCCCACTGACCCGGAACGTGGCCGTGAACAGAATTCCGTCTGCCGTCGCGGCTTCTTCCTGAGCAGCCGTGACGTAGCCAAAGGTCTTCTCGTCCGTACCTGTCCATTGGGTATTCACGGCAACCGTCGTGCCGCAGAGATAGGGCGTTTCCCCTTCCGCCGTCTGGATGCTCAGCAGCTCCAGCTGCTCCCGGTCATAGTCCAGAGCAATGCCGAAATTGGTAAAGCCCCGGTTCCCGGAAATGCGGATGGGTACAGTCACAGTCCCCCCCGCCGTCGCCGACACGGAATCGGCGGACACGGTGCAGTCCGCGATCTCCGCCGCCATGGCCGTCACGGCCAGCGCGAATATCAGTGCGATGGCCAGAATGACACTGGTGATTCTCTTCATATGTCACGCTCCTTGCTGTCCGCTGAGAATGCGGTTGACGATCCACACCGCATCCTTTACGTCCACCTTCCGGTCTCTGTTGACATCTGCGTTCAGGAATTTGTGCATCACCATGCTTACCAGCGTGTATCTCGCGTTGTACACGTCGTGGTCGAGATGTACATCGTCCACATCGATGCGCCCGCTGAGATCAACGTTGCCGGAGTAGTCGATGGAGGCGGCGGCCTCCCCTTCTCCGATGATGATACTGTTCCGGGCAGTCCGCACGACCTCTTTTTCATCAGCGGAGGAAATCACCAGCCATGCGTAGGCGTTGTAGGCTTCCGACCAGTACATATTCTGTCCGTCGTACATGGGGACATGCCCATCTTCAACGCTGCCGCTGTAAGTCACAAGGTACATGCTCTGCTTGTCCAGCGTGACGTATACGTTGACCTCCACCGGGGCGCCCTTCGTAATCGTGATGGTGATATCTCCCGTGACCTCGCTGCCCGAAATACGGTAAATATTCTTTTTACTGTCGTAGGTACACTTGACGGTGACGCCGTTGACCCTTGCGGAAACGTCATAATCGGTATCGTCCTTACGATCAATGCGGAATGTATAATCCGAACCGCGCCGTGTGGTTTTCCTGCCCACCGCGTCGTCCGCGCCGGAGCCGATGAAGCTGACCGACACATACTTGGCGGAGCTTCCGCCGCCTGAGCCGCCGCTGGAGCTTCCGCCGCCGGAATTGATCTTGGTTTTCTGCGCGGTGACGACAATGTCGCCTGTGACGGCCGCACCCGGAATCACGTAGCCGCCGTTCTCCGCCTTGTAGCCTGTGTAGGACTTTCCGCCGATGGTCACACGCAGAACGTAGCTGTATCCGGCCTTCCGGTTCAGCTTGAAATGGTAGGGCGTGTTATAGGTTGCGGAATTCTCGCCCGACAGATCCTCGCCCTTGAATGTTACCTTGTAGGTCTTGGGGGTTCTGTTGGCCTTGACCGTGATGTTTCCGGTGATCTCGCCGCCGGGGATGGTATAGGTGCCGTCGCCGTTATCCTTGACCGTGACGTCCTTGCCACCGATCTTCGCCGAGGGCTTGTAATCATAGTGAAGCGGATCTGTCGCACGGAAGGTATAATCCTCCCCTGCCGCCGCGCTCAGGCTGTCAGAGGTCAGCCCCTCGTCCAGCGTCACGGTGTATCCCGGCTGGATGGTAAACTTTGTGGTACTTCTGCTGATCGCAGCCGGAGGCGCGTTTTTTGTCGGGGCGTTTGCGCCGGTGTCGATCTTCGCCGAGGAAATCACAACCTTTGCAGTCCCCGCCGCCTTTGTCTTGAATGTCAGGGTTACGACCTTCGTGGAAGCGGACTTATCCGCGCCGTAGCCGATAACGCGGATGCTTCCGCTCTTTTCGGTTACCGAAGCCCCTTTATCCGCCGCCTGACCGGACACATAGGTCAGCCGCGCGGCGTCATAGGTCAGCACCAGATCATAGGCATTGTACTTTCCCCCGGAGACGGACACGCTCATGCTGACGGTCTTCCCAGCATCCGTAGTCTGATCCGGCGAAGCGGCGACCGAATAGCGCGTTTCCGCGGCATAAACTCCCATGGGCAGGGCGGACAAAAGCATTACAAAAGCAAGCAGGCTGGACAAAATTCTCTTTTTCATAAAATTCACATCCTATGGCAAAGGTGTCGGAAATTCACAGCTGTCCCCACTTTCCATAGGGACACCTGTGACCCTCCGAATTCTGCGGTCTGGCCTCCCCCGCCTTTCACGGCGGGGGAGGCACTTTGGTTTCGGGTCAGAAGACCCGGTCATTCAGGAAATCACTTGATGAGGTTTACGATAGCGGTAGCGTCAGCGGTATTGACCTTCTTGTCGCCGCTCACATCGGCATTCAGGAACTTCAGCATGGAGACAACATCGAAGCTGCTGTACTTGGTGTTGTACATATCGTAGGTCAGCTGAGCGTCGTTGACGTCGGTCAGGCCGGTGCCGTTCACATCGCCGCTGTAATCCACGGTTCCGGCAGAGGTGCCTTCCGCGACCTTGACCTTCGCAGCGGCTTCCGCCTTCACAGCCTCCAGATTATCCGCAGAGATAACCAGATAAGCGTATGCGTTGTACTTCTCGGACCAGAACATGCTCATGCCGTCGTACTTGGCAACCTGACCCTCGGGGAGAGTGCCGGAAGCGGTCACAAGGTACATGACCTTGCCGTCCAGAGTGAGGTACTGGGCGACGTCCACAGCAACAGCCGCGGTCTTGGTCACTTCGATGGTGATGTTGCCGGTGATGGTGGAGCCGGGGATGGTGTAGCTGCCATCGCCGTTCTTGACCACCTTGTCGGTCACATCCGCATCGCCGACCTTGACGGTAGGCTCGGAGTAGTCGTAGCCTTCTTCCTTATCGACGGTGAAGGTGTAATCCTGACCCTTGGTGGCGGTGTCGTTGCCCTTTACGTAATCGGGCTTGGTGACGGAAACCACGGAGGAGGGCTTCACGGTCTTGGTGACGCTGATCACAATGTCACCCTTGATGTCGGTGCCGGGGATGGTGTACTTGCCATTCTCGGGAGTGCCCAGAGTGTAGGCCTTGCCGCCCACGGTCACGGTGGTGGTGTAGGTGTAGTTATCGTCCTCGGTCACGGTGAAGGTATAGTCGGTGTTGTAAGTGGCCTTATCGGCAGCGGTCACATCGCCTGCGCCGGTGCCTTCCACGGTGACATTGTAGCTCTTGGGCGTCATGGTAGCATTGATCACCAGATTGCCGGTGACACCCGGGATGGTGTAGGTGCCGTCGCCGTTGTCGTTGGCAGTGGTGGTCTCGCCGCCCATGGTGGCGGAGATAACGTAGTCGTAGTTGTCCGCGTCGATAGCGGTGAAGGTGTAGTCCGCGCCGGGAGCGACGGTGGATTCACCGGACAGGCCCTCGCCCAAAGTGACGGTGTAGCCGGTCACCTTGATCACGGTGGTGTCGTCCAGGAGGAAAGCCGCAGGGGCGTCGCTGCCGACGGCCTGAGAGCCGATGTCAACCTTGGCAGAGGTGATCTTCACTTCCGCTTCGCCCGTGCCCTTGGCGGTGAAGCTCAGGGTAGCGGCGGGGGTATCCAGATTCTTGTCATCGCCGAAGCCGATCACACGGATGGTGCCGGGAACGTCTTCCTTCACGACTGCCAGAGCGTCGGCGGCGGTGCAGGAATTGTAGGTCAGCTTGTCGGTGTCATAGGTCAGGGTCAGATCATAGGCGTTGTAGGTGGTGATGATACTGTCGCTGTTGGAAACATTGATCTTGACCTCGGCGCTCTCGCCGACGGTGACAGTCTTGTCCTCGGAAGCGGAAACTGCGTAGCCGACGAAGGCGGGGGCTTCCGTTGCAGCCACGTCCACGGAGCCGGGAGCAGTGGCAACATTCATGATGGCGTCGCCCTTATAATCCGAAATGACGACGTTGGTCAGCTGGAAGTGATATTCGCCAGCCTTCAGGACCTTGAACTTCAGCTCGCAGAACTGCCCCTTGGGGATCACGGTCTGGCTGGTCAGGTCAAGCCACGTCAGGCGGATATACCGCGCGCCGGTGGTCTTATTGGTGTTGTGGTTGGGTGTGAAAGCGGTGTTTGCGCCCACGTACTCGAACAGATCCTGATCGTAGTACAGGTCCATCTGGAAGCATCCGCATTCGGCGATATTGCCGCTGGCGTTCAGATAAATACTGAATTCCTCGCCAACCGCCGGGTTGGCCTTGCTGGCCGTCACGCTCATGGTTTCCGTGGTCTCCACGGCGGAGGCGGTGATCGCCATGCCGAGAACCATGACTACCGCGAGGAGCAGGCACATGGATTTCTTAAAAATTTTCATAACATCCTCCTGTCAGAAGTTGTCCTTTTTTGCTTTGGGTCAAGTACCGGTAAGGTGGGGTTTGCCGGTCAAAACAGGATATTCCGGCCGGCAAACCATCTGCTGGATCAGTTGTCGCTCTTGATGATGTTGTACAGCGCCATCACGTCGCGGGCATCGATCACGCCGTCGCCGTTGACGTCTGCAACAGTGGCGTCGAGGTCATCGCCGGAGTTGATCGCGTTGAACAGAGCCATTACGTCGGTGGAGTTGATCACACCGTCGCCGTTGATATCGCCCTTTACGACGGGCTTCTCGTGGATGGTCAGGCGGATGCCGCCGGGGGTGGAGCAGATGACGCCGGGGTTCTCCTTACCGGGCTGGCCGGCCAGAGCAAAGATATACTCGCCGGGAGCCAGAGTGCTGGTATCCACGACCAGGCTGCCGTCAGCTTCCGCATTTCCCACATACTGCCATGTGGTCACGTCGCCGGAAACGATATCGTTGACAGGCGTGCAGTAAACACTGGGGCTGTAGTCGATGAGGGTGTGGGCAGTGTTGTAAGTACCATACATGTCAGCGCCCGCATGGTACAGCTCCAGCTTGATCTTGTCGCCCTGAACGGGATCCGTCTTGTCTGCTACGATGTAATTAAAGATGCTGGTGGTATCGTTGAAGAAGCTCCAGTCGGTGAAGTGGCCGAGGGTGACGATGTCGCCCTCGCGGAGCAGGATTTGATCGCATGTGCTGCCCCAGCCCGCAGAGGCCAGAGGATACTCGTAGTTCAGATAGTAGTTCAGGTTCAGGTCGTATTTCCAGATATTCTGCAGGAAGATGGAGCCAGTAGAACCGGTGTAACTGAAGATATCGGTGCCCATAATACCATTATCCGCCAGATAGCCCTTGCCCGCATCCGCAGGGTCAATGCCCAGATAGTAAACCTCGGTGGCATAGAGGAACAGGTGCAGCATGGTGATCTTGCCGTAAGCGAATTCCTGGGTGCCGGGGTCCAGAGCACTGCCGGGGCCGCCGGTGGGATCGCCGCTGGCGGGGCCGTAGTCCTCAGAGGCAAAGTAGAAGTCCTCAAGGCCGTACAGTGCCAGATCGAAGTAAGGAACGGTGACCTTCTTCAGAGCCACGGTCTGGCCGGACTGCTCGCAGGACTCGAACGTATCGTCGTGAGAGAAGGAGAAGTAAACCGTCACCGGCTCATGGGGAGCTTCTTTCATCTGGATTGTAAAGGTCTTGTCTTCCGTGGCGGTGAAGGTCTCACCCTGCCTGATATAGCCGACCTTTTTCACCAGATAGGTGTAAGTGCTGTCAGCCGTCAGATGATATACGCCATTGCTGTCGGGGGTAACCGCATTTTTCTTGGAATCGGTCAAAAGAATCTCAGCATCGGCAGGGGTCACATTGAAGGAAACCCGTGCTGCCTTGACTCTGGTAACGGTAATGGTGTAGGTGTTCTTATCGCCCCGGGCGTTCTGAACCACAATCTCAATGACATTCTCGCCCATTGCCAGAGCGACAACGTTATCGGTGCCGCCATTGACGGTCACCGTATAGCCCTCGCTTTTGGGGACAGCGGCAACCGTTACGCTTTCTTCCGCGGTGGTTGCGGTGTACGCCTTTTCAGCAGATGCAAAGGTCTTGTCCAGCTTGACATTGCCAAGGCTCAGGCTCGTCAAGGTCGGGTCTGTCCGGACGATATTCACGGTATAGCTATCCGAATAGTCTCCGTCCGTCACCGTGATGGTCACGGTGTTTCCCACTGCGTCAGCCACGGTAGCGCCGGTCAGTCTCACGCCGGTTGCGCTATTGGAGGTAATCACCTTCGTCGTTTTCTTGCTGTTGGTAACGCTGGTATAGGCTGCCTTGATTACAGCTTCGCTGCTCAGGCCGCTGTCTCTGATCGCCCAGGCGTAGATGAATTTATTGGAATCGGGAACACCAACGGTGTATTCCTTCACCGCCGGGTCAAAGGAAGGAGTGAATTCATATTTGTTGGCAGTCGAAGAATCGGAATCATCGCCAACCGCGAATGCGGAAAGGCCGTTGGCAGGCGGCGTCATCACGCCCTCGACGGTAATGGTCAGGTCAGCGGCAACCGCTTTCACCGTGTAGGAGCCGTCCTCATTCGCCTTCAGTGCGGTGCCGTCGGCCTTGACCGCGAACGCGCCGTTCTTCACAAAGCCCTCGGCAACGGTTACGGTAAAGGTGTAGTCCTTGCCATCCTCTGCCGTGGCTTCTCCGGTCAGGGTATAGCCCTCGCCGGGAGTCAAAGTCACAGCATGACCGGCAACCTGCTTTTTCACGCCGCTGACGGTGATGGTCAGGTCGGAGGAAACCTTCTCGACAGTGTACTTGCCGTCAACCGCGGTAACTTCGGTGTCATTGACCTTGACGACCATGTTGGCCGCGTCGTAGCCTTCGGTCACGGTCACGGTGAAGGTGTAGTCTTCGCCATTCTTAACGGTCTTCTCACCGGTGATGGTGTAGCCCTCGCCCGTGGGGATGGTGACGGTGTAGTCGGCAATCTCAGCGGTCACGGTCTTCAGGCCGTAGTTGGCGTTGTCGAAGCCGTAGGTGTAGGACACGGTGTAGCCGCCGGTCTCCTCGTTCTTGACGACGGAAACATAGTTGGATACATCCCGCTCCTCGCCGTTCTTCAGCTTGGTGACAGCCTTCAGGCCGTCAACGGTGATGGAGCCGTCCTCGTTCTCGGTGATGGTGGGATACTGGGTGATCTCCAGAGATTCGATCTTGGAGGTGATCGCCATCATGTAGCAGGAGTCGTTCTTATAGTAGATGGTGCCGTACTGGTCGGCGATGGTGGAGCAGATGCAGTACTGCGCCAGGGGGCCGACCGGGGTGAAGACCTCGCTGTAGCCGGAGCCGGTGGTGGTCACAGGCGCAGTCTGGCCGGGCTTATCCTTCAGTACGGAAACGCCGCCGGGGGTATAGTTGTAGGGCAGGTAGATGTACACGGAGCCATCCTCGGCAGAGTATGCCGTGGAGACCATGGCAGAGGTCTGGGGATAGCCGACGATGGCGTAAACATACGCCTGGGTCATGGAGCCGTCGCCGTTCAGGTTATAAACCGCGATGCCATGGCCGCTGTTGGCGCCGAACTGGCTGGTGCCGGCGACGCCGATATAGATTCTGCCGTTGTACACGGAAGGCGTGCAGGTGGACATGGCGTTGGCATTGCCCTGCGCATCCTTGATAACGACTTCCTTGTAGTCCAGAATCTTACCGGTATCCCAGTCGATCTGGGCGTTGCCCAGAATGCCGCCCTTGGTGGTAAAGAACACCCGGTCGGACTGGGGATCATGGGAAACATTGGAGCGCAGGTCGCCGCGGATACCCTCGTGGGCGTCGAGCTTTTCGCCGGTGTAGCGGTCGAAGACCAGCAGCGCGGCGCCGTTGGTGTCGTAACCGCCTGCGCCGTCATCGGTGCCGACGATGGCAAGCTTGTCGGTGACGTAAGCACCGGCCCAGTAGAAGCCGCCCTGTCTGGTGTAGGTCCAGCTGGCGTACTTGGCTTCGGTGGTGGAGGCATGGTCTTCGTCAACGGTATTGATGCAGGCAAAGTTGGCGTTTCTGTCCTCGCTGTTCCAGAAGCCTGCGTAGATGTAGCCGTCCTTGTAGGTGATGGGGCAGTTGGGCTGTCCGCCCAGCTCGTCGGTGTAGACCCACAGAGACTCCAGCGTCTTTGCGTTGAACGCCTGAATTTTGCCGCCGGACAGGCCAACGAAGACCATGCCGTCGCCATAAGTCATGGGGACGATGGAGTAGCTGGACTTATCAACCATGGTGCCTTCGGTCACGACCTCGCCGGTCATGCTGTTGAGACGGCGGATGGTGCTTCCGGAGTAGGTGTAGATGTCGCCATCGACCATGATGGGAGAACCGGGGGCGGCCGCCCAGCCGGTGCCGTGCTTCACAGCCCACAGAAGCTCCGTGTCCTCAGGAGCGTAGGGGGTCTTGGCGTTGGTGATGCCAAGGTTGTTGTCGCCGTTGCGGAAGTTGCCCCACTCGGCAGTGATGCTTCTGTCGAGGTTCGGGTTCTCCGTGGCCACAGCCAGAGTAATGTCGACGGTGCTGCTCTCGCTGAACTTGAAGCTGCTCTTCTGGCTGACATAGCCGTCACTCTGCACGAGGTAGGTGTACTCGGCGTCAGCCATGACGGAATACTTGCCGTCCGTGGGAGCAATTCTGTCCTTGTTGGAATCCCAGACAGTTACCTTGGCGTCGGCGGGGTCAACGGTGAAGCCGACCTCGATGGATGCCAGTCTGGTAACGGTGATGGTGTAGGTATTGGTGTAGCCGCCGGGGTTGGTGACGACCACGTTGATCTTGTTCTCACCAAGATTCAGCGGAACGGTGGTGTCGCTGCCGCCGTTGACGGTGACGGTGTAGCTTTCATCACGGGGAGTCGCCGCAACGGTAACGCTCTCGGCGGCAGTGGTCGCGGTGTAAGCCGTCTTGGTAGCGGAGAATCTCTCCGCGAACCGGATGCCGTCCAGAGACAGGGCGGTCAGGCTCGGCGCAACACGGACGGAGGTGAGCTTGTACTCATCCTTGAAGTCGCCGTCCACAACGGTGACGGTCATGGTGTTGACCTTCGTGCCGGTGGGTGCGAAGCCTGCCAGATTCTGGCCGCTGGCTTTGCCGGAGGTCAGAGCCTGTGTCTTCTCGGTATCAACGTTAAGGTTTACCCACTTGGCCGTGATGGTCGTGCTGCTGCTTCTGTCGATAGCCTGCGTCGCCCATGCGTAGAACATGTTGGAGTTGTCCGGCACGAGCACGGTGTATTCCTTGACCGCCGGGTCGAAAGCCGGAATCAGCTGGAACATCTGCGCCTTGGCCTCGGTGCTTGTGTCGCCGAACTTCAGAACGGACAGGCCGGCCGTCTTCTGAACGGCTTCGGTCACGCCCTCGACGGTGATGGTCAGGTCGGAGGAAACCTTCTCGACGGTGTAAATGCCGTCAACCGCGGTAACTTCCTCGCCGTTGACCTTGACGACCATGTTGGCCGCGTCGTAGCCTTCGCTCACGGTCACGGTGAAGGTGTAGTCCTTGCCATCCTCTGCCGTGGCTTCTCCGGTCAGGGTATAGCCCTCGCCGGGAGTCAAAGTCACAGCGTGACCGGCAGCCTGCTTTTTCACGACGCCCTCGACGGTAATGGTCAGATCGGCAGTGACGTTCTCAACCGTGTAGCTGCCGCTTTCACCGGCCGTCAGCGTTTCGCCGTTGGCCTTGACTACGAAGTTGTCTTCCATCTCGTAGTCGTCGGCGATGGTGACGGTGAAGCTGTAGTCCTTGCCGTCCTCTACCGTGGCTTCTCCGGTCAGGGTATAGCCCTCGCCGGAGGTCAGGGTAACCGCATGGGTCAGGGCTGCGTAAGTAAAGTCAAAGAATTCGGCAGCAGACCGGTTCTCCTCGTCAACGTAGTATGCCATGCCCACAGCAACTGAACCATCCGTACTCAGCATGAAATTTTCAACAGGAATGGTCACCGTCCTGCTTCCGTCATTGTTGGTCGCAACCGTGAGAGCCCCGCCGAAATCAATCGTGCTTTGTCCCGGGTACGTATTTCTGTAGAAGAAACCTGCCGTGTCATCCCCGGAAAGCACAAGATTGACACTTTCCGGATAGGTGAGAAGCACCTTTTCGGTTCCTTCAGGAATCGTCACATGGTAATACGGTGTGTTGATCGATTCACCCCACGCCGCTTCACCAACAACCGTTTCCACATACTCGACGGTCACATTTTCGCCGGATTCCGTGGTAATGTTGGTGTAATGAACGGCTGCATCTGCCTCTGTGGCAAACGTGTTTACCGGCACAAGGCTGAACGTCATCACAAACGCCAGCAGGAATGCCAGTAGTCTTCTCTTCATAAATAAACCTCCTCATTATATGGTATTGCAACGCCCGCAGGCGTAAAGCGGAATTCATTCCGGCCAACTCCGGCACGTCGGGTTTACCGCCGCCGGGGCGTTCTGCTTATGCTGCACGTTTTTCAAACGCACAGTTTGTAGGTCTTCTGACTAACACGTTCGGACGAAATCGTCCACGCCGCTTCCCGCCTTCTCAGGTTTCCCCAAT
>ENA-OURV01001085-OURV01001085.1-human-gut-metagenome-genome-assembly--contig:-NODE-1085-length-22334-cov-3.818798_pt1 | contig 22334 bp, 19 predicted proteins | sample MGYA00242141_ERZ509072 | MGnify/ENA primary metagenome ERZ509072 (study PRJEB26280, sample SAMEA2338763) | human gut metagenome | biome: human gut; feature: human-associated habitat; material: faeces... | reverse complement strand
TTTACATTCTAACATATATCTTTCTTTATTGCAATAATTTCTATGAGATTTTAGCATAATTTGCAAAAATGTAAAAACAACTTTCTAAAATACTGTAGTAATATAAATAAATTTACTGATATCAGTAGACTTTTTGACAGTTATAAAAATGTAATTTATGTTATAAATTAAGTCGGCAGTAATATGCTAAATTATAAAATTATAATAACTAAAAAGTAAGATTTACATTGTTTGACAAAACCCCTACCTACTTTGAAGTGGATAGGGGTTTTTATCAGTAGAATTTTTGACAGAGCCCAAAGAAAAAAGGTCTGACATAATTTGAAGTGATACAGTAAAAGTAGACAGTATTGATAGATTGATACTTCTACTTTTTTTGTTATCTTATATATAGGAGGTATTACAATGGATAATAAAACATATCATCTGTATACAGATGAAGAAAAACTCGAAATCATTAAAGACCATGAAGAAAACAATTTATCTATTAGAGCTTGTGCAACTAAATACAATATTGCTAAAACTTCTTTGGTTATGTGGCTTAGATCCTATAGAAAAAATGGAATAGAAGGCCTAAAGTCACAAATCGGAAAACACCGCGGTTCTAATAAAGGAAGACCTAAAGGCTCCTGCAAACCGAAAACAACAATCGAAGAATTACAAAGAGAAAATCTTAAACTACAAGTAGAAATTGAAAGATTAAAAAAAGGTTATCTTACGAAAGGAGTTGGTGCCAAAAAGGAATTCATTTCTATAAACAACAAGAATTTCAAATCATTAAAGAATTAAGTAAAAATCATTCTATTAAAATACTTTGTGAAATTATGGATATAAATAGATCTAGTTATTATAAATGGTTAAAAAGAGAAGACAATCCTTCTCAAAGGATGATGCAGAGAGAAAAAGACATAGCATTAATTAAAAAAATTCACCATAAGCATCCTTCTCATGGATATAGATGGATAAACGCATATGCTCGTTCACATTATAATGTGAATTGGAGTAATAATCATGTGCATTTATGTTGTAAATATGCGGGTATAATTTCAAGCGGTAAGCATTATAAATATGTTCGCCCAGGCGAAGAAAAAGTTAAATATAAAAACTTAGTAAATTGTTCATGGAAGTACTTATCACGACCATTAGAAGTTGTTGTATCTGATATGACAGCATTTTACGTCAAAGGAAAATACTATGAATTAACCTTCTATTTCGATGCATTTACAAAGGAAATCTTAAGCTTTAAATTATCCGGTAGACGTGGGGATGCTCATCCCTATTTTGATGGTTTGAAAGAGGTATTAGAAATTATAAAAAAAGAAGGTACACAGGAACCAACAATTTTGCATACCGATCAAGGTTCTGTATACTCTTCCATAAGCTATAATGAGCTCATTAAAGATTATAACATTAAACGTTCTATGAGTCGAGCAGGTACTCCAACAGATAATCCAGTAGATGAATCTTTAAATGGATGGATTAAAGAAGAATTATTTTTAGATTTTGATTTAGGGCATTCATTAGATGTTAAGCAATCAATTATTGATTATGTCAAGTATTATAATAACGAGCGCCCAGCGTACTCATTAAAATATAAAACACCAACTCAGTTTAAATCTGAATTGGTGTTAAATCAAGTCTGATACATGTCTACTTTTGCTTGACAAGTGCAACTGTATCAAACCTATGCTTCCTATATGTGTGCAAATACCTATTTTTATACAATTTGCGTACACCTTATCAAAATTTGCGTACAGGTAATTAAAATGCTTACAGTTAAACTGACCAACAAATTTGAATTTGTCTAACTGTTTTGTAAATTTACATTTTTGTACACTGTAAATAGTCTTTGATCAAATAAATACGGTATCTTAATAGTTCTCTTTTCTTACCTCAAAGTAAGCCTGAGGATGATTACATACAGGGCATTTTTCAGGAGCTTCTGCACTAACTACAAGATGTCCGCAATTGCGACATTCCCACATTGTAATGCCACTCTTCTTAAACACTTCCATAGTTTCAACATTCTTAAGAAGTGCACGATATCTTTCTTCATGAAGTTTTTCAATCGCAGCAACACCTCTGAACTGAGCGGCTAATTCCGGGAAACCTTCTTCTTCCGCTTCATTAGCCATTCTATCATACATATCTGTCCATTCTGCATTTTCGCCTTCTGCAGCGTGAAGAAGATTTTCTGCGGTATCTCCAAGTTCACCAAGCGCCTTAAACCAGAGTTTTGCATGCTCCTTCTCATTGTCAGCTGTCTGCAGGAATAATGCTGCAATTTGCTCATATCCGGCCTTCTTTGCTACTGAAGCAAAATAAGTGTATTTATTTCTGGCCTGAGATTCCCCTGCGAACGCTTCCCAAAGATTCTTCTCTGTCTTTGTTCCAGCATACTTACTCTTTGCAGGCGACTCTTCCACCTTCTTGAAAACAGATGCAGGCTGCTTACATACTGGACACTGCTCCGGTGCCGCCTCTCCTTCATGCACATAACCACAAATACTACATATCCATTTACTCATTTTTATATCTCCTTTTCGATTTAATATTTCACTCTTATCTTCATAAGAAGTGTGTAACATCTTTTCTGCCAATTCACTTAACGGCTTTCCATAAAACTCCTCATAAAGATGAATAATCTCCGGATTCTCATGACTCCGTCTGAGTGTCATCGCCTCATCCCTTGTATAGAGACTTGCAATTCTCGCTTTACGTACCTCGTCCTTATCCTTCATGATATCCTTTGGTTGGCCGCCTCCACCGATACATCCGCCCGGGCAAGTCATAACTTCCACAAAATGATACTGTTTTTCCCCCTGCTTGATGCCCTCAATTACTTTCCCGGCATTGGCTGTACCATATACTACAGCGATATTCACATCTAAATCGCCAATCTTTAAAGTAGCTTCTTTGACGCCTTCATATCCCCTTACAGGTGTAAGGTTGAATAACTGTTCCGGTGATTTTTCTTTTGTAATAAATTCGTAAGCAGTTCTGAGAGCAGCTTCCATAACACCTCCGGTATTGCCGAAAATAATACCAGCTCCAGATGCATCTCCCATAAAATTGTCATATTCACCATCTTCAAGACTGGCAAAATCAATCCCTTCCTCTTTTGCCCACTTTGCAAGCTCTCTGGTCGTGATCACGTAATCCATGTCACGCATCCCCTCTACACCAAGATAATGAGCGGAAGCGTTCATCTCATCTCTGCGAATTTCAAATTTCTTTGCAGTACATGGAGTAAGTGCCACATTTACAATTGATTTTGGATCTATACCCTTCTTCTCAGCAAAATAGGTCTTAATTGTAGGTCCCTGCATTCCGATAGGGCTTTTCGCTGACGAAAGATTCGGAATCATTTCCGGATAATATGTTTCCACATACTTAACCCATGCAGGACAACAACTGGTAAACTGAGGTAAGGGAGCGTTTTTTTTGGTCATTCTCTCAATAAGCTCACTAGCTTCCTCAACAATAGTAAGGTCAGCTGCAAAACAGGTATCAAGGACATAATTTACGCCTAATTTTCTAAGCAACGAAACCATTTTCCCTTGTACAAAGCTGCCATCAGGCATACCGAATTCTTCCCCCAGCGCAGCTCGTACGGATGGTGACGTACTTACAATGACAATCTTTTCCGGATTCTGAACCTCTCTCTTTACATCCAAATATTCATACTTTTCCGTAATACTGTCTACAGGACAGACATTTGTACACTGTCCGCAATTTATACACACAGCCTCTCCACAAGTCTGCTCAAATGTATATGTACCATGCACACCTATGGCATTTGTACATACGTCCTTACACATTCCACATTTAATACATTTTTCTTCCAAACGAGTAATACTCGGATTATTTTCCTCGATTGGAACACGCACATGTAAAGGTAAATGATTCATCGTTTATCCTCCTAAAAATATAGATTTGCAACACTATAAACCCGTTTGTAAGCATACAAATATTGCGTTTCCATTATACCGCAACATCTGTATTTAAGTCAAATGTTTTTGCATTAGCAAAATAAATTCTCATTTATCGTTCAGTTTATTATAGCACAAAAATCGAATTTTTTCAATATATTCGCCTACCGTATAACGAAAGAAACTTTCGTTTCGTTGATATACCTATCGTCCCGTTGATGATGTTTTCGTTCCGTAGTTATTATATATAAGGAAAAAGAGCCTTGCAAAAGTGCGGTTAAACACTCCTACAAGGCTCTGCTGTTTACTTACAGAAAGGATCTAACTCCCTTTATGCAAAGAAAAAAAGGTTCAATACTTTTAGATGAAACCCGTTAGAGATTTTTTCAAATAATAGATTGCTTTTTCGCTTTGTGTTCTTTAGTAAATATAAAACTTTTAACATTATGTTTTATTATAGAACCAAGCTATTCTTATTAAGTAAGAATTCAAAAATTCCGATAACTAAAATGCCTTCTTCGGTAATCCACCAATAATAATATATTCTTCCCAAGCATCTTCTTTATCGCCTTCAAATACAGAATAGTATTCTGAAAAAGTAAGAGGAAACCCCTAATCTAACCTGTTTGTAACTACGATGTTTTTATACGGGAATATGATCCCTAACGGGCTTGATATTTGTATCAAACCTTTGCTTTTCTTATGTGAAAGGTAAGTATTATTAATACAATGCACCCTCTATAGATGAAGGTGCACCCTCTAAACCTATATTTTCAAGCATTTACATAAGTGACGCGTGACTAGCGTGACAGATGTGACAGTTATTATTCTTCATCAAGTTCATTTCTTAGCTTTTCAAATAAATCAGAAAATAATTCTCCCAATGTAGGACCTTTGAACTCTTCTTTTTCATACTTAGGTTCTTTTTTCTTTACCCTCTGTCTTGGCTTTGGTTTCTTATAAAAGCTACTTGCGTCAGTGAATGGCATTGTGCTTAGTTCTTCCTCTGTTACATTTAGTATTTTAAGTAATTCATCAAATGAATTAATTTTGATATTCTTGCCTTCTGCTATTGCATCATTAACATGATTTAATCTAGAACAGTGTCTTATGTTACCTTCATCATCCTTTGCATCGCAAGTTACAAATATATCATTATCAGATGCTCTCATCTTATATGTAGCATTATGATTTGTTAATAATTGGACCAATGATATCATTTCTTTAAAATGACCAATTTCATAATTTAAACTTACGCAAAGTGATTTGCCGTTTAAATCTGATTCAATAATATCTCCTTGAGGCTTTACTCCATCAAGAAATTGTAGGAACATTCTATAATTACGACCTCTAACAGTATTATTGACTACACTTTTAGCAGCTTCATATCTTTTTTGTTGTCTTATTTCAAAATCGTCATAAGTAATTTGATTATTCTCGCTTTTACCAGAACATGAATCACATAACTCAATTAACTCTTCTAGCGAACAGTCTAATTGCTTACACATTCCTTTAACAAGATTCATTGTTAATTCCGAATCATCATCACTCTTATGAAGATACTTTGGTTTCTCAACACTTAATGATTCACCTGCGTTTTCCAAAGATATACTCTTTATGATATTGGAAAACTCAGAAAACATCCTTTGACTATCAGCAAATTTAAAATTAATTGGATCTAATTTGTATCTTCTACAAGCAATTCTTAGAAATCCTGCATCATTAGAAATAGCATGTCCAACTATAAGTTGATCTGGATATTCTATTAACTTTTTAATATTTTCATAAAAATATGGAAATTTATTACTTCTATAATAAGTTGACTCAGGATAATAAAGATATAAATCTCTACCATCAGGTCTACCAGTAAGATTAAATTTGTTTTCTGGATTAATTGTAATATCTTTCTTTTCTAATATATTGAATTTATCATCAGTAATAACATAACCAAATTCACATATATTTCTACCATTACAACCCTCAATATCGAAAAATAAATATCTCATATGTTCCATCTCCCTTTTACGCTTCTATTATACCTTTAAGCTGATGCTTAGAATAGAACATAAATTACACTACTAGAAAAGAGGAACGAGTCCTCTTAGTCTAGTCTATGAAGTTAACCTTATCATCAACCATTTGCATTCGTTTAAGTGTCACATCTTTACAAATATTTGATTCGTTATTTGACACAAGAATGTATTTTCTACTTCCGTCATCTTCTTTATTCAAATCAACCACAGCATGACCAACTGTACCTGATCCTGCAAAGAAATCTAAAATAATAGAGTCTTTATTTGAAGTAGCTCTAACAAGTTCCTTCATAAGTTTTAAAGGCTTAGGGGTTTGGAAATAAGATCTATCACCAAATAGTTCTGCTATTTCATCCTTTGCTGATGAATTAGTACCAAAGCATTTAAATGTTGATGGAACTTTAGATTCCTTTTCTTTTAAAACTTCACCATCTAAATATGGTTGTTTAATAAAATTCAATTTAGACGCTTTAGATTTATAACATACGATAATAAATTCGTATTTCACAATCTTTTTGTTTGGATTAACATTTCTATTTTTATCAAAATAAGGATGAAGCTTTTCCCACTTAAAGATTTGAATCCTATGGAATAGATTTTTTAAAACTGATAAAGAAGATAGATGATCTACCTCTCCTTCATCAATATTGATAACTAAGAATCCATCATCAGTTAAAAGTTCACTTGCAAGTTTAAACCTATCAACCATGAACTTCTCATAACCACTATCAAATTCGTCTTTGTATCCGATGTAATCAATGTGAGAATTATATGGTGGGTCGATTAAAATCGATTTAATCTTGCCTCTATATGACTTAGTCATTGATTTTAGAGTATATAAGTTGTCTGATTCAATGACATAATTTGATAATTCTTTTCTAATATTAATGTTAACATTGCTGTTTAATGTAGCATTATTATCAATAAAACAGTCTTTATACACTGATATTTCTTTCAATTTAGTACAATGAGCAAACGCCCATTCACCAATATAGGTAACCAAATCTGAACAATATACTCTTTCTAATGAATTACAATTTGTGAAACAAGTCTTTGAGATAATTGAGACATTATGCAAATGGATATTAGTCATCTTATCACAGCCTGAGAATGCACCACGCTCAAGCGTTATAGTTTCATCAGGAAGATAAACTTCACCAATAGCATATTTTGCAGGATAGCACACTAACTTTGATTTATCAGCTGTAAATAACGCATTGTTATAGACTATATATTTATCACTGTTTGATTCAAATTCAATGTTAGAACAGCTAACAAATGGATTATAGCCAATGTCTTCTAATGTCTTAGGAAATACGATTTTTCTAATACCCTTACAATTCCAAAAAGAGTTTCTACATATCCTTTTAACATCTTTTAAAACTAGGCAATCAGTATCAATAGAATTTAAACATCCAATTACTGATGAATAATCTCTATCATAAATAACTGAGTCCTCCACATGATAATATGGTGACTTATTAATTAATATAATTTGATTACATCCAGAAAATGGATTGTTTTCTAGTTTTATCACTGATTTAGGAATTTCAACTTCTTTTAAATTATTACAAAGATAAAATGAATGTTTTCCTAATATCTTACATCTAGAATCGATGGTGTATTTTTCATTAGTATTTGAAATAGGATAATAAATAAGTCTAGTAAAATCCTTGCTATATAAAACGCCATCTACTAAATTAAAATATGATGATTCATTCGTAACTTTGATTTTTGGGCATCCTGCAAAAGGGTTATTCCCCATGAACTTGCAATTAGCTGGAATATTTACTTTTTCTAAATTAGAACAGTTATAAAAGGTATCTCCACTTATATTAATAAGTGAATCAGGAAGTCTTACTTCTTTTATAATTTGATTATCCCAAAATAAACATGGAGATAACTCTCTTGCTCCATCAGGAACATTAACAACATCGCTACTACCTAGGTACTTAGTTACTACTCCTGATTTAATAATAAAGTCTTTTGAGTCAATTGAATTAGAATTATCTAAGATATATTTATCTTTTTTTGTCTCGTTTTCAAATATTCCAAGATTATATGTTTTTCCTTCAAAAGTTTTAACAAGTGTTCTTCTTTCAATAACACCACTAATTAATCTTGATGAATACGTAATAGATTTAAAAGCATCTACTTTAAATTCTACGTTATCATTTTCTTCATGATTCCATTCAAAGCATCTAATATATAAATCTTTGCAATATATATCATATTCATTATCTAAATCTAAGATGATTTCGGATATTGAATAACCCATAGACAACAATTTATCTATGCACTCTAGAATAACGAATGATTTATGTGTATCTAATTTAAAGCTATCACCATTTACAATAGATAATTTATTATTAAAATCAACTAATCCAAGCTCTGAATTAATTTTTACTATTAAGTTATTATATTTTTTTGAAAAAGTATTCTTTTCTAACTCTTCAAACCCCAAAGCCCAATACAAAGCTTCATATTTCATATCTTTTGCAAGTCTTAAATTATCTACATTCATCCTATTTCAATTCCTCGATTCTCTTCATTATTAAATCTACTGTTTCTTCTGGAGTCTTATTTGAGGTATCTATAACAATATATTCAAGTTTTTTAGTCTCACAAAAATATATCATTCTCTCGTAAGCTTTTTCACTTTTAGATACTTTAGCAATATCAGAATCATTAATATCTCTTTTCTTCAAGCGAGCAAGTATTGATTCTGGTGTAGCATATAAGATCACAGTTAATTTAGGTTTTCCAATTTTCTTTAAAATCAAATTATAAATATCTTTATTATAATCAGTACCACTCCAGCAATAATTAGAAACAATATGTCTATCAGTAACTATATTCTGATCTTTGAATTTTTCATAAAGATAGATATTATTTAATCCATAATACCACGCTGTGAAATTTCGATTAGGATTAGCATTTACTCTTTTGGCTACTTTTTGATACTGCTTTATTTCATCATCACTATCATCAAGAAGATAGTGTAATGGCTTTTCTACAAATATATATCCTAATCTTTCAGCTAATAATTTACATGTAGTTGATTTACCAACTCCATCCATACCCTCAATTGATATATGGTTCATCCTTATTTACCTCCTTTAGATGAATAAGTTCATCTAGTGTTCTTGGTTCAAATTCACATACATCTACTCCACAATTATATGCAGGTAGATTAGCATAATAATCTTTCATCATTTTATAGGCATATCCATTCTTAGGTGTCTTATTATGAATATGTCCATAAACTAAGATTCCTTCTCTATTAAACTCCATCCAATCCATTAGTGGATAATGACAAATACAAACTTTTCTATCTTTATCCATAATTAAATCGATGAATTTAACTGATTCAAATATTTTTGATTTTCTAATCTCTTCTAAGATTAAATGGTCATGATTACCAACTATTAGATGTTTATGGCCTTTTAACTTATTAAAGATTTGAAATGCTGAAACGTCATCATCTTTAACTATATCGCCAAGCACATAAACAACATCTTCATCATTTACTTTATTATTCCATTTGCTGATAACTGTTGATTCCATTTCATCTAATGATTTAAATGGTCTCTTACATTTATCAAAAATGGCTTGATCTCTAAAATGTGTATCTGAAATGTAATATATCATCTTAGTTTTTCTTCCTATTCTTTTCTTCAGCTTTCTTTCCTTTAGTAAATCCATCTAGAATTTCAAGATATCCAGATACTCTTCTGATTCTTGTAATGTTATGTGATTTACATTTAGGACAATAATCAAATACGCCTGTGGTTCCACAATCATTACATACGTCTTTAGGAAAATTAAATCCTAGATAATGAACTCCAGCTTCAACTGCAATATTGATATATTCCTCTAGAGATTCTTCATTTCCTAGTGGAGCTTCGCCTAGTTCAATATATGTAATACATCCACCATTACATATTTCATGGAATAATCCTTCAAGTTGAATCTTCTTATATCCAGGAAGTCTAGAATCGACATCAATATGGAATGAATTTGTGTAGTAACCTTTAGAAAAGATATCTACATCTGGCTTATATAAATCTTTATCGAAATCGATGAATCTACCACTAATTAATTCACCTGAAGTTGCAAGTAATGAGAAATTAAGCTTATATTCGTTTTTTAAGAAATCACAATAATCTCTCATATGCTTAACAAAGCCTAAAGTCATAATGTAATTATCCATATCAGAATAATATTTGGCACCTGTTATAACTTCTATAGCTTCACTTAAACCTATGAATCCAAGAGATAATGTACCATGCTTGAATACTTCTTCTAAATCACCTTTGAAGTCTTTACACCATAAGTGGTAACTACTATTTGTAGGAAAATCATCAGCTGTTCTTTTGCATACTTTATGATATCTATCTAAAAGAATATCTTTAACTACTTTGGCTACTTCATCCCATTTAGCTTGTAATAAATCAAACTTAGCTTCTTTATCTAATTCTTTATGATTCTTATCAATTTCAAGTGCTAGTCTAGGTAAGTTAATAGAAATATTAGTAATATTTCCTCTACCCATAGCTCCAGCTTCACCATATAAATCAGATACTACTCTAGTTCTACATCCCATAATAGATAATTTATTTGGATCAGTATCTTTATCACCTTTACAATCACAAAGAAGATATGTAGGTATCATCTTTTTTGCTGTACAAGATAAAGCTAATTTTAATAGATCATAATTAGGATCACTAGGTTTATTATTAATTCCATCTACAACTTTAAACACGATATTTGGCTTAAATACCATATCACCTAATTTTAAGAATCTATCTATTACTTCGTGAGCAATAAATCTAGCACATTCAGTTCTAGCAAGGCCAATATTTAAAGTGACATAATATGATGTTTGGCCCATTCTTGAATGATTCCCATTGCACCATAATATTAATTCAGCAATTGAATCACTGATTAAATCTTTATATTTTAGATAGTCAATATTTAATTTTGTCAAAATTTTATCGATTTCATTATCGAAATTAGCAAATGCCATACCACCAGATTGTTCATTACCAAGCTTAGTAAATAAGTCTTTAATGAATTCAAATAGATGAATTATTTTTCCTTGTTCACTGAATCCTTCAAATTCAGCATATGGAAACTTATTAATAATATCAAAAGTCAAGCAGTTATAAGTTAAATTATATGCATCTAAATCATGGATATGAATTGCTCCACTTCTATGAAGTTCAGCCCATTCAATTGGCAACGAATCTAATATTTTATTTTTATAAGCTTTTTCACCAACGTTATATACATATCCTACATAACTAGTTCTATTTGCAGCATTATCATTATTTAATTGTTTCATCCTTATTTGACCTCCTCGAATACTTGATTTTCTGATCCCACAAAAGGTTTAACAGTAGTCTTTAATTCTTGAATAAAATTACCAGTCTTAAGATATTTAACCTTATCTAATAAAATACTTGGAACATCTTCTTTTTGATGACCTGTATATAAAGCAATATCAAATCCTAAATCATTTAACTTAGTAACAAGTTCAATTAAAGCTTCTTTTTGCATTAAAGGTTCACCACCAGATATTGTGATTTTCTTATTAAACACTTTCTTTGTTAATTCATTTACCAATTCATCAATATCTACTTTTTTACCTTTTTCAATATCCCATGTTGATTTATTTTGGCATCCTTTACAATGAAGATCACAGCCTTGCATAAAGAGAACAGTTCTAATGCCAGGACCATCAACTACGGAATTGTTATATCTAATTGAATTAATACGCATAAACATAATCTGAATCCTCCCAAGAGAACTTTTCTAATATTTTAGTTTTCTTTATCTTATAAGCTACTCTATCAAGTCTTGCTTGCTTGTCATATTTTACCTTTTGACTATGTAAATCATCTTCTAATCTTTCTTCAAGATTATCGATTAACTTTTGTTCTTGTCTTGAATGACATTTTAAATATGGATCGTTACGATTCAATTCAACTATCTCTTGAAATCTCTCATAATCAATCTTACTAACATTTAATATCGCGTCCTTATGGTCATGTTTTACTCTTGGAAAATCTCTAACCATTTTAGCAGCTTCTTTACCATCTTCTGCGATTACTGCAAATTTCACAGGTACATAATGTTTCTTACCTACGTGTCCACATTTAGCGATTACTTCATAATAGTTTTTAGTTTCCATCATTGCTCTTTTCCTCCAATTTCACTTATAGTTTATCAAGTAATAATTCTTCTCGATAGGACGCTATTTGCACTACCTCTTTTTCCTTCTCGAGCTCACAAAATTATTAACTTTTACAACTAAATTTTATGCTGAAATTGGAGTCCGTCATAGGACACCATTTGCACTATAATTACGCTTAAAACGCCTTTATTTAATTGTAATATATATATATATCAAGGCTTAAAGCCCAAATTTAGGCGTAAAAAAAGGAGCCTCCTATTTAAGAAGCTCCATAAAATCTATTTCTAAAACCTCAGCAATATACATAATAGTAGATAAACTATTAACACCATGTTTAATCCATCTACGGATTACTGAAGGGTCTTGACCCATCCCATCCAATGCGAAAGAAACTTGTGTTTTATACTTAGATTCAGAAATAAATTTTTTAAGATTTTGACCAACCTTAGCTAGTCTTTCATCTACTTGTGTCATATGCAATACCTCCTTTGCGAAGGTATGTTTGTACCAATGCTCCAGAGTATTCTTCTGACACACTTATATTATATCAAAAAAAGAGCCGAATTTCCACGAATTCAGCCCTGTTCTTGTAACACAATTATAAAATATGTTTATCTATCAAATTTGTAATATTTACCGTTGTAGTAGTATGAATACTTTCCATCTAATCTTGAATGGTATTCACGACTTGTTTTTATATAACCCACATAAGATAATATACAGTCAGCAACAACAACTATTAATAATGGTAATGCATATACGTTACCATCATTTGCAGATAAAGCAAATATTGCTATCATTATTCCAACCCATATAGTTAATTGATTCATAAGAAATGCAAATATTCCCATAATGCTAAATCTTTTTTCTGATACAACATTTCCATCAGAAGTTAATCTATTCTTTTCTCTATGAGCATTTAAAAGTGACGAACACTTAATCTTATCTTTTTGTACAAATGCTTTTACAACCAATAATACTCCAAATATTAATGGGAATATAAAAGGAAATACCCAATACCATTTGCCAAGTATTGAAACTACTACCCCTGCAACTGAGACCATTGCTATAAGTGCTCCCAAAATCAAATTAGATTTATTAATTCTTTTTGAAATAACTTTATCATTATATTCAAAATACATCTTTCCTTTTAACTTAATCTCTTTTATCTCTTCAAGTGATAAGTCATTTTTAGGCTTAGCAGCCGCTTTGTTTTCTTCAACTATTTTATCAAAATCAATAGAAAAACTTTTAGATGAAACGCCTATCAATTCTTCGTATACATCTTTGGATATCTTTGAAGAAATCTTCTTTGTTGATTCAATCAAGCTTAAACAATTTTCAACAAGTGATATGTTAAAAACTTTAATTGCATTTAATTCTACATTTTTTATCTCATTGTAGACATTTAAAAAGTACTCTTCAAGAACATAAATATAATCAGAATCAGTATCATCATATTCCTTTTTATATTTAAAATAATGGTCCTTAGTCTTAAGCATATTATCTTCTATTATTTCAATACACCTGGACATTTCAGATTCTTTTTTATCACCATCTAATTCTAAACTATTAATATATCTAATTGTTGAAATAATGATTTTTTCAGTTTGTTCAGGAACTTTAGTCCAGAAAAACATATCATGATAACCTTTAAAATTACACAATGAAGCATATAATGGAGCTTCCCAGTCTAAAGGTTTTAATAAGCTAATATGATTGTAGTATTTTTGAGCAGTTTGAAAATCTCCATAATCCCATGTTCTTTTGGCTAAAGCATATAAATCATTTATACTAATACCTTCAAGTCTTTGAGATATATCTTCGATTTGTTCTCCTTGTTTATCAAGTTTTTCAAATACATTTTGAGGCTTATTTTCCATTTTTAATCGCCTCCAATTTTAATCTTTCAGCTGCTAGTTCTTCATCAGTTATATCTCTACCATCAATTAATTTTGATGTTCTTCTAGCAATAATTCTATTTTCTACTAAATAATCCTGCATATTATTAAGCATATCAATAGTCTTATTTAGTTTATCTTCCATAGAATTTAACTTAATATCTTTTAAAATACTGATTTGAGCTTGTAACCTTTGATTTTGTTCATCAAGATTTAAAAGTTCAATATCTTTGATAGATAATAATGATTTATATTGTTCTAAGTCTTGTTCAGATAATTTATTGTTATCGTAAGATTCCTTAAGTTCATCTTTTAGTCTCAGAACTTCTTCTCTATATTCATTATTTAATCTTTCAGTTTCACCAAATATGGATGTGAAGTACTCTGCATCATATTCAATCTTTATACCTTTTATAAAGACAATATAATAATTAATCAAATCATAATAAACTTTTAAATAGTTGATGACACTATCTATTCCTAATGTTTTTTCTTTCTTATGCTTATGGTCATTACATTTCTTAATATAGTCAGGAAGTTTGTTATATGTATAATCATCTAGCTTAAGTACATTCATCAAGAAGTTTTTAATTGACTCTTCTTTAACAAGATAGCCACATGTTCTAGAATCATCATATATTATATTATTTTCATCTAAGAAATACTTAATTGTAGCTTCTAATAGATCAAGATAGGAATCATAAAAAGAATTACTCTTTGATTTTATATTTCTTTCAAGAGTATTAAATCTCGTTGTAAGTGATTCATTAAATAATTTATTTTGCATTCTTTCGTCCCTCCTTGATTCTTTCTAGTATTTGTTTAAATGTATCAAGCTTCTTTTTACCTTCACCTAAGAAATCAAGAGTTTTACAATTTGCTGTTTCTTCAGGTGTATTCAGATAATATTCGCAAATATAAGGATTCTCATTAAAATCTTTATAAATGTAACTCAATAACTTTTCAAACAAGAATATGAATTCAGTTTTATTAACTCCACCTTTAGAATCGCAATAATTACATAAATCTCTAAAAGGTGAATTAACAACATTATCAACTAAATTATTCATAACTTCATTTAATGGCTGTCGACTATACTTTACCGAGTTGAAATTAGCACTATACCAAACGAAATAATAAATTGAATCGATTATCTTTGTTGCATCATTAAATCCAATAATATCTTTAGTTTGAAATAACATTAAGGTATTAATATATACCAAATCTTCTTCGGTTAGAACTTTAGGTTTATATATAAACTCATCGTCTGGGGCGTATGGTGATAATGGCTCTAAACTATGTGAATACTTATTTGCAGGAACATCAAATAATTCTTTATTTTGAATAATTGCAGGCCATATATCAGGCTTGTCTAATGTAAAGCGTTCCCCATTATTATTTTTATCTAAGATTGCTACTTGAGCACTATGATATAGTCTAAAGAATGGATTAATTGCAACCATACATCTTGTTGAACTTAAATTATATATGTTATAGTTTTCAAACATTACGCTACAGCTAGCCATCAATCCACCATATTGATACTTGCCACTTTTTATTTGCTTCAAAATATAAGACATTTTAGAAATATCAATGCCACCAGTAATCATATGGAATCCTTCATATTCACTGCACATTCCACAATCAGTTAAAATATATTCCTTGTCTTTTGGAGTATCCCAGAATGCAATATACGATTCTAGAAATGGCATAGCCCAAGCTAACATTTCTCTCGTAGTTAATGGGTTTAATGCTATATCTCTTATATTGTTGGTTTTAGCGAAAACTTTTAAAGTTCTTAAATACAGTTCACTATTAGAGAGATTTAAATCCTTTGTCTTTTTCAAAAAGGAATACTCTCGATACAAATTAATATAATGTTCAGCGTTATGTTCAAAGCTCTTTAAAATGCTGCAAAATTGATCTTCAGATTGTGTTCTAACACTGCAGATTAACATATATCGTTTCAAAGTTTCTAACTCTGTTCTTGTAAGAACGACATCTCCATCAACCAATATCTTATTGTTAAGAATGTTTGAAACTCGACTTTCAATATTAAAATTTACTAACTTCTCAATCTCTTCATCATAAATGTCATCTTTATAAAAAACTTTGTGAGGTCTTTTACTTTCATCTATTCTACCAGTATGCACATCAAATACATTTATTGCGTTAGAAAAACGCCTAATAATGAATTGTGAAACATAATGATTTTTCATTTTAAGACCTCCTTCGTTCTTTATTCTAAACTTAGTGTAATCACGACATCTTCAGCACCAAGTAAATCAGTTAATTCACTTTTAGATAAATTGATGTGTCCTAATTTCGTATAAGACCATGTATTAGAATCATAGAATAATACTATTTGATTTGATGAGTATAAAACTATATCTCCTGGATTAGTAGTAATTCTAGTATCAGCTGATGGTAATGTAGAACCAATTGATCCTACCTGCTCAAATCCACCATACTTACTCATATTTATAGTTAATCCATCTTTAGCAAGATTCTTCAAAGCTTTTACTGAATCATTATCAGACCATATTACATCTACATCCATGTCATCTATTTTCAATGTTAATTTCATAGTTTCAGTTTCATCTTCCTTAGTTGTTGAATTATCATCTGATGGAGTAGTAATTGTTGTACTAGGCTCATCAGTAGTTGGAGTAGGTGAGCTATTTGATTTACCACAAGATGTTATTGAAATAAGAGTAATTGCTAGTAATATAGTTAATAATTTCTTCATACTATTACTTAATTTCAAGGCTAGCTATTATTTCATCAGCTAAGTCTTTTGTCCTTTCAACTATATTAGATATATACCAAGCACTTTGTGCATATACATATTCATTCAAACTAAGGCCATTATTATATCCAATTTTTTCTCCTTTAGAATCATATCTGTCTTTTTTATCAAAAAACTTTTTGTTTCCTAACGATGAGTTATATCCTGTCATTGTTAGATTGCCAATTTTATGTCTATAATCTTTTACCAATGTATAAACTTGTTCGTTCGAATAATCCTTATACTTTACATCGCCTTGTTTTATCATTTCAATCCACTCATTAGGAGTATTTGTTGCATCCTTATTTCCTTCTGGGAGAATATGCTCTATTGTCCATATGTACTTGTCATCCTTTTTCTCCCACAAGTCTATAAACTTCTTCTCGTTTTTATCTTCAAACTTACACAAAGAACATAGCAAATATCTTGCCATATCTCTATTAGTGTCATATATATCACCATAAAGTATTTCTTTAACTGCTTCATTACTTGATGTTTTATTTTTATACTCATCTAATAGTATTTTACGAACATCCGCAAAATTCTTTTCATCTAATTGATTTATTCTTTCAATTATGTTCATCAATATTTGAGGTAAAGCACCAGTGGAAGGATTATTAGTTAGATTACGTCTAATAAAAAACTTTAATGTTAATTCAAACAAGTCAAGCAATTGAGTATCATCAAAGCCAAAGACAATTTGGTTTCTCAACAGATACAATAATAGCGTAAAGGCTGATGTAGCATTGGCATTTCTAAAATTTTTAAAAGTTGTTTTAAATTCTTCAGAAACATCTATTTGAAGCTTTTCTTCACCAGTTAGTAATGAATTATACTTTGCATTTAAAGTTAAAAACTCCATAAAATCTTTTCTATCAACCAAAAAACCGTATATTTTTATAACATTTGATCTTGTTGCTTTGTTTGCAATATCGTACTTTGGATTAGTGATAAGAGGAAGGCTTAAATTGTTATACTCACTTCTAAAAGCATTATAATTATTTCTTAAAAATTGTTCTTGATTACTCTCGTTTCCAAGAATTTCAATTAAGCTTTCCCAGTTTGAAATACTGTCTTCATCATCAGTTCTACTTAAATATGAGTTTTTAATTAGATCAATAGCTGATAATGCCATTCCTCTATTATTCATAGTTTCAAATAGAATAAAAGCCGTTTGTGCATTATCAACAGAAGCACTAATAAATGTCAATCCACATATTTTATCAAATAATTGAATTGTTTCGTTAACATCAAGCTTATCAACATATTCTTTAAACCAATTATAGTTTTTACTTATTCTTCTGTTACCGTAATTGCTTGGTTTTGCAGCAGGGACTTTTATAATTTCACTATTTAATAAATATTCAAAATCTTCTTTGTTCTTGCCTTGCTTTTGTGGAACTAATCTGGTCTTTTTATCCGACACAATCATTCTTTTTAAACTTGATTTTTTAAAATTAATATCTTCATCATCAACAAAAGCACACATTCTATTATAAATTGCAACTAGCAGTAAATTAAGTGATGTTAACCTTTGTTGTCCATCAATTACTTCATTGGTGTTTTCAACCCATATTATTGAACCAATAAAATAATTCGGGTCGTTTTCTTGTATATCATTTAGTAATGCTTCGCAATGTTCTTGTTTCCATGAATATTCTCTTTGATAAATAGGTATTGTATATATCTTGGTTTCATTTGGATTTAAAAACTGTGTAAATGTTGTATCAACTGCATGTATAGACATCCTATCACCTCTCCAACACTAATTATTTTTACTATTCAATATTTGAAATTCATGATATTCATCTATCTTTTTATCATAGTCCTCGAGTACTACAATATCACTTGTGCTAAATAGTTCATGATTATCATCATAAAATTTTTGTCCCAATGTAATCATTTTCCAACAAAAATCCCTAACATTTATTGTTAACGAACCACATTCTCTTTCATCAAAAGTTCCCCCAGAAGATGCTTCACCAACATAAATATTAAATGGTTTCTTTTCTTCATATCTTAAAATTAAATGATTTATATAAAACTCTTGATACTTCTTATCAATATTAAAAGTACCATTCAATTCATATTTTTCTTTCAAGTCCCATAATAACTCAGCTGCTGGATATGGTACACCTACATTATCTCCAGGAGATTTTTCATATTGGCTAAACCAATCATTAGCCCATTTGATGTATTGCTCTTTTTTCCCCTCTGATGAATATTCTTTAGCACCACAAATTGATGGTATATTTAACGCTAAAATAAATGCAGATAAATATGCTTTTGAATCTAATGACTTATTAATCTCATCAAATAATCTTAAAAGTCCATTGGTTTCTTCATGCTCAATTTGACTTGGAATGTGTTTATGATTTTTATCAGGAACAATCATAAATTCATCTTCGCTTTCTTTCATAAAAACAACAGGTATTTTTCTATGACTAGCAAGTCTTAATATTTCATCTACTTTAGGCCCACGAGCTTTGCAACCAATAAATATTTTTTGGATTGAACCAACTTTTACAAAATAATTATCACCATCATATTCAATATCATCTTTTTTATAATCATCAGTAGTATAGATGCACCTAACCTCATCTTCATATTTCCAATCGATAGATTTAACAAAGAAAGGTTTTAATATTTCTTTCGTATATTTATATTCATCAGCTTTTAGTTCTTTCCCAACAATTGTATGTCCTAAAAACGCAGAAATTAGATTAAATAATTTCATTTGTGGTCTTTTATTTGTATATTCCACTTCTTTATAGTTATCTTTTGTTGGAAAATTATATTCAATGCAAATACCTCTATGTGAATCAGCATAATGTGACCACATTAATGTGGAATCATTTCTTTTACTGAAACAAGATATTAAAGCCTTATCTTTAATTTCATCTATCTTTTTCATCATTTCAGTTTTAAAGTCTTCATAATATTTATCTAAATCAACTTTTACTTGAGGATTTGCTTTAATTACTTGCTTAATAAAACCATTTATCATCGAAACTTCAGTATAATATGGATTCTTATTAAGTAGTTTTTTCATAAGATTAAATTCACCATTAATTATGGCAAATAATTTTTGCTGCCCTTTAGTTAATTTAATATCTTTATTATTCACTAATTCATAAAACATTTTTATTGCGCAATAATTAAATAATAAATCAAAACTCTTCTTTTCATCATCTTTATCAAGTCCAAATGAACAATCGAAAGGGTCATTAAATTTTGTTGGTTTATTTAACAAAACTCTTTCGGATTTAATAATCTTAATAGCACTATCCATTGAAGTGTACTTATATATTTTATCCACAGCAAATGACTCCTTTCTTTTTACCAAGTAATAATTTTATCCACAATTTCTCGTTGTTCCGTAGATGTTCTCCTCAAATATATTCTTGTTGTTTCAATACTATCATGCCCCATTAAATCTGCTAATAATGATATATCGTTATACTTCTCAATAAAATTTTTAGCAAATCTATGCCTAAAAGAATGAGGATATACTACATCAGGATTTATTCCATATTTTACAGCTAATTTCTTAAGCTGAATTGAAATACCTCTAGTAGTAATTATACTACCTTTATTATTTAAAAATATATATCCTGAATCTCTTTTTATATCCTTAAGCCATTTTAGTGCTTCTTTTCTCAAAGTTTCTGGAATATATATTCTTCTAGTTTTTCCACCTTTTGAATATAAATCTAAGTGTCCTAATTTTATATGTTCTACTTTTATTTGAATTAATTCGCTAACTCTAGCTCCCGTTGCTGCTAAAAATCTTACAACAAAATACCATTCATAATTTTTATCTTTCTTTAATGCTCTTTTTAAGTATTCATAGTCAGCATCACTAATAACATTTTCTAAAAATGGCTTTTGTTGAATCTTAACAGCGGTAATTTGTAATTCTTTTTTATTTAGATATTCCAAATACTTGTTGACTGCTTGAATTCTTAAATTAACAGTTTTAACTTTGAAATGTTCAAGAAGATACCCTTTAAATGCTAAAACATTATCTTTATTTACCTCTTTGAACATTCCATCAAACATCTCTATTGTATAGACATAAGCAGATATTGTATTGTTTGATAAATTCTTCTCTTTTAAATAATTACTAAAACCCTTTAACATTTTCAATTCCTCCTATTTTTTAATGAGTTTTACTTATAGAATAGGAGATATTAAATTTGGGATAATTGCTATTATGAGAAAAAAGGTAATGTCATCAAAAATATCAATGATGAAATTTCTATAGATATTCCAGATAACTGGGCATTTGTTAGAATTGGCGACTATGCTAAAACAATTACAGATTTTGTTGCTAGCGGTAGTTTTGCTTCGTTGCGACAAAATGTAAAGTACTATAAAGAGCCAAATTATGCGGTTATGGTCAGAACATGCGATTTCAAAACAGATTTTAGGGAATCATTAGTATACACTGATAAACATGGATATGAGTTTCTATCAAATTCAAATTTATTTGGCGGTGAGATTCTACTAAGCAATATAGGAGCTTCAATAGGGAAAATATTTATCGTCCCTAAACTAGACTATAGGATGACTTTAGCACCAAACTCTATTATGGTTAAATTTTTTGATGATGAATTGCGTGAATATTTTTATTATTTATTTTTGTCATCATATGGCCAAAAAATACTGAATGACATATCTGCATCTTCTGCGCAAGCAAAGTTTAATAAAACAGATTTCAAGCAATTAATAATTCCAATTCCTCCATTGAACGAACAATTAAGAATAGGAAAAGCAATTAAAGAAATTGAAAATCAGCTTATAAGTATCCAAAAAGAATATGATGATATCAATAATCTAGTAGATATAGCTAAAGCAAAAGTACTGGAGTCGATTTTTAGCGAAAATAGTTCTTATAAGTCTTATTACACAAACAAGAAATTAAGCCAAATTTCTAAAGTTGTTTTTGGACAGTCTCCATCTGGAAAAGATATAATTCCATATTTTTCAGATAAAGGAACTGAATTTCATCAAGGAAAGCTATCATTCGGAATCAAATATTTAAATAATTCAAAAAAGTATTGTACTAATCCTAAAAAAGTTACTAACGGAAACTCAATACTAATGAGTGTAAGAGCACCTGTTGGAGATATTAATCTTTGTAATAGAGTTGTATGTATTGGAAGAGGTTTATGTTCAATTGAACCAGAACCATCAATAGATATTGAATACTTATTTTATTATTTACTTACACAAAAAAATCACTTGTTGAGTGAAGCTACTGGTTCAACATTTTCTGCAATAAAATCAAATGATGTAAAAAATATTAATGTACCTATATGTAGTCTAGAAATACAAGGCAAAATTGTCTTATATATTAAACAATCATTTCATTTATTAGATGTTATCAGTTCCTAAAAGTCTTATTATGAGATTAATCAAGGAAAATTAAGTAACTATTGTACTTCAATAACAAAAGGAACGACTCCAACTAGTTAT
>ENA-OURV01001065-OURV01001065.1-human-gut-metagenome-genome-assembly--contig:-NODE-1065-length-22557-cov-7.488845_pt1 | contig 22557 bp, 25 predicted proteins | sample MGYA00242141_ERZ509072 | MGnify/ENA primary metagenome ERZ509072 (study PRJEB26280, sample SAMEA2338763) | human gut metagenome | biome: human gut; feature: human-associated habitat; material: faeces... | reverse complement strand
GCGCACCTGCTTTGGGAGCAGGGGGTCGTGGGTTCGAATCCCGCTACCCCGACAAGAAGAGAGGCAACTTATCCGATGTGATGAGTTGCCTTTCTTTTTTGAGGTTTACAAGCCGCAAAACGATTTGTGAGACTTTCTCAAAACGATTTGTGTGATTTTCACGTCTATTAATATAAAACGAAATGTGATTTTTATTATTGACTTGTATACGGGTAAGAGATTGATTTTTCTCCTACCCTTTTTTGTTGTATATCAAACAGAGATTAAATGTCATTTAAAATAAAAAAGAGGGAATCATCACACTTGATGATAGCCCTCTTCATGCATTTAATAATTCATTATGAATTATCATTGACAAATATACTATTTTCCTGATTATTAATTGCAAATATGGATATTTTTTCGTATCTTATAGGTGCATTTAATAAATACATTATGAATAAAATTAGATTTGAAATCGTTGCGCACAGAGTGCACGGCGGTATGTTAGCCATTTTTGTGAGGTGTTCACAATATGGATCAAGTATTGAACTTGATACTGACGTCAGAGTATTTGAAGACGAATGGAGTGAAGATTATGGACTTATTTCTAAAAGTCCAAATTCTGCTAATCTTAACCTACTAATCAGGAAACTTGTGTATAACCTGGAAGAGATTGAGCTAACTTATTCTGGCGAAATGACATTATCTAAGCTACATGACATCTATTCTAAGCGTGGAACTTCTGCAGACTGGTATGCAATGTGGGAAAAAGCGATGCATGAACGAGGATTAAAACCTCGGACTATAGAAATACATGCAAACGTTCTGAAAACTATCAAGAAATACAAAGATTCTTGTCCAGTCACATCTTTAACCGAAGATTTCTTCCGTGGGTTTATGAACTATTTGATAAATTCAGGACTTAAATATTCAACTGTCTGCAAGGAAATGCATGTCGTCAAAGCATATTATAATATAGCACGTAAATTGTATGGGAATAAGGTTCCATCTGATGCCCTTTCATTTTACCATGACCCGAAAGATTTCAAGAATGTATATAAGATGAAGGCACTGAATGATGATGATATACGAATAATTGAAAACTATGCGGCAACAGGTCAATTAGACAAGCCTCACGAATTAGTTTTAGATCAATTTCTATTTATGTGTTATGTCGGAACGAGAATCAGTGATTTTTCATCATTATCTGAAAAAAACTTTAAAGAAGACAATGGGAAATTATGGTTAGAATACACATCTGTAAAAACGAACACCCCAGTTCGAATCCCAATGTGGGCATTATTTGATGGAAGAGCTGAACAAATATATAGTAAATACAAGAACCGATTATCTGAATTTTTTAATGTTGGTGGTGAAAGAAGCTGTAGTTTCAATGGACGTTTGAAAACAGCTTTGAAGAATTGCAATATAAATAAACACATAACTGCACATGTGGCTCGTCATACTTGTGCTTCAAGGCTTATAAATCGTGATATTCCAGTCACAACGATACAGAAAGTAATAGGGCATCGTCAAATAAGCATGACAATGATCTATGCGAAGATTAATGATAATGCTTTTGTACGTCAGTTGCAAAAGTTGTAATTTAATTATACATTTGTACACAAATAGGGGCTGTCCAAAGTGGACAAGCCCCTATTTATTTTTTAATTATGTGAGTTGTGGGAGGACTTATTGGGACGGCAACTACAAAAAAGAATGGGCTAATTTCTTCTACATTATACTCAGAACTTAAATTGTCATTTCATTCTGGGAGTGGTGATGCTGGTGGTTCTGCTAAGATGTATAAGGCATTTACTTTTTCAAATAACACTGTTTTTTCAGCATTGATAACATCTGCAACAATTGATAAAACGCCGGCAGTGTATTCTATTGTAGGTAGAGCATTTAACAATAACGCGGAACTCAAAATCACAAACATTAATGGAGTATCTGAAGGTGAAAAGACAAGGTATTTTTATAATAAGAATACTGGTGGTAATTTTGATTTTTATGTAAACCTTGTTCGGTCAGATAAATACGTTATATTCAGTCAAATTTGTTATGGTACAGGGTATGTAGGAATATCAGCTGAAGAAGTAGATATAAATACGAATGATAAAAATGAAATTCAAACAACTTAGTGTATTGGTCACGAAGTTTGTTTCGTGACCAAAAGAATTAAGACACTGATACCTCAGAAGCACCTTCTGGAACACTATCTGAAAGAGTTACACTATAAGACGTCGTAGTACTTGTTAAAAGTACAAGTGAAGAAAAGAATACGTATGGTAACAACTTGACATAAATATCGATTCCACTACTTGTAGCATTATATGATATCCCTGATATATAGGAACCTCTTCTTATACTTGTTGCTATGATACCTTTACTATATCCTGATACAGTTATAATGGATTGGCCTGATGATTCATGATTTTTTACAGCTGTAAACAACAAAGCAAAACCTTCGTTTTCACTTTTTATAGTGATTTTTATAGGTTTCCCTTCACTGTATAAAATATTCATTGCTCTATATGAAGGCATAAGCCCATCTTTATTCGTATTAGCTGTCCCAATAAGTCCTCCCACGGGCCCCTCGTGGGGAAAAATTATGCTTCTGAAAGATAGCTTGGCAATTCATCTACCTTTGTCAGCTCTTTAGAGAATCCTACACCATTTGTCGCTACTTCTGAAATACGACCATCATTTCCAAGTAATCCAATCCACAATTCATATATAGACCCATTTTTACCTATATAGAACTTAATATTTCCATAGACATCAGAACCATTTATAATAGCTTTTTTAAGAGAACCACCTCTCCAGTCTACTGCATAAATTGCCCCGTCGTTTGACATTGGTGAGCTGGCCGCTATAATAGCAGAATAATGTGTATACCAGTTGTCGCTTTCAGCTAATTTTATATACCCTTTTTGATTTAATGCTCGACCAGTTTTAAGGTACTGATTGATTGTCATTAACCCATTATTATTTATACTTGCATACGGCAGAAGTCCTCCCACAACTGATGCCATGTCCTCCTTAGACATCTGCTGAATGCTTCCGTCATTCATTACTGCAAGGAAATTTTTTACATTATTTAAAGTTCCAGTGCTGACCGTAGTCACTTCATTTAATTTTTTATCTGCCATAATCGTAAAATTTAATCGTTAGTATTTTCGTTTTCTTTATCTGAAGTCATCAAAGCCTCCGTTGCAGTTACTTCCACCTCAGGAAGAACCGGCTGGTAATATACTGTACCTTCTGTATTATCTTCTGAAGATACGGAAAGAAGCAGTGGTTGCTGGGCTGGTATATTATCCGCGCTGAATGTGTGCGGAGTAATGACCTCAAGCAGCACATCATTATATCTGAATTTGAAACCCACTTCCGCCTTTTGCCCGAACAAATCAGCCCATTCCGGGAAGAACCTTTTAACCTTCAGGGCCTGGGTGTTTGTCAGTTTCAGGTTATTAATATCTTGAGAAACGGTACCGACAAGAGAATTCAACTTTGACAAAAAATCATAGCTAAGTTCATTCGGATAGAATAGTTTACCTTCTTCTATCATGTCGTTCATTTCCGACTCTGTAACTTCTTTCCAGAGCGCTGCTTCCTCGACAGAGGCTACCAGCATCATTTTCTCGAATCTTCTTTCTTTGATTGATACTTCCTCACTCTGAGTAAGGAAGCATCCGTTACTTGCTTGTAGTATCATTTTTCGCGTTTTTAACCATGTCATTAATTGCGTCGATGAAACGAGGATTACCCAAATTAGCATAAGCCTGAATCATTTCCACTTCCTTATCACTATACTCTTCCTCACCATTGGAGTTATAAATCTTCCGGCAAAGTTCAAGTGATGCAATTCCTCTTCCAGACGCATATATTGCATCGGCGAACATCTCTCTCACATCCTCTACCGAATATTGCGTCCTGGAGAGACTATTAAACACACGTAATTCTTTAAAATTCAGTTTCATATTATGATATATTATAACATATTCCGTTCTTGAAATACAATGTCTTATAAGTTCGATTGTTAAACTGATCCACTCCTGTTACATATCTCTGGCTTCCTGTAAATCCTGTATAATTATTACCATCCGACATCGTAATTTGATTAGCCATGATTGATATACTGTCTTTCCCGCTTACAAGCGTAATTGCGTTAGGTTCAGCATTTAATTGAATATTAGATCCTCTATTTAATTGTATAGCTTGAGGATACATTATAAGGCTTTCATTGTTGTTATTAAAAAGCTGCAACCTACATGACTCATATCCTGAATTATCAAAAAACGACCAGTCAGACAAAACACTGTTATTCTGAGATATAAGCTGTATAGATTTTGTATCAGGGCTTATCAATATTCTTCTTCCACTTGAATTAGTAATAAGGCTACCTGTGAATTCTCCAGTGGCACCTATTAGTTTACCGCTGAATGTTCCAGATGTCGCCACGATTTCACCCTGAATGTGTGCCTTTGTGGCCCAGAATTCGCCGGTGCGGTTGACGCGGAACGGTGCAGTAGCCCGATTTTCGAAGGTGCTGCCGGTAAAGAACCGGATACTCCCAGCATCATTGCTCCCGGTAAGACCAGCATCTACGATGCCGTCTTCTGTCTGAATCAGAAGGTCATTGCCCTGGAAGAAACGGACCTTCGCATTTTTTGCGATAATCAGCGAAGTGAAGATTGCCGCCACGTTGGTACCGAATTTCTTCCAGTATTCGGTATTGGTATAGGTGATACTGGAAGAGGAAACATGCGTCTTCAGGCACTGGTATGCGTCCCAACCGGTTTCCATCGCATTGTTTCGAACAAGCACTATATCAATGTAACGTATTATGCTCTTGTCTGTAAGATTGCTGTCATTCCGGTATTCGGTGTTCAGCGCCCATTCGCTATCACGTATCACGCAGCCTCCAAGGCCGTCCTTCCCCATCTGAGCAAAGATGGCCGGCGTCGAATACGCGCCCCAGATACCTGACGACGACCGCCGTCTTTTGGACACCCATTCGTAGGGATAGGATTCAGATATCCCTGAGGGGTAACGTGTCCATCCTGCGGGCAAATAGTCTTCACTCTGCGGAGATACAGGCGTAGACGGTATCGAATAGCTGGATGTCCGGATGTATATTTCTTCAGGAATCACACCATCCTTACCGTTTTCACCCTTTTGGGCCAGCACATCATATTCGGATGCGTTTCGCTCACCGGTTAGCACATATCCACCATCAGAATATGTGAAACGGTTACCATCCTTATCCGTCCAACACCACATGGGAGGATTGCGTGTCGCTACCTTGGCCGTCCATGAGCTGCCGGCCATGCTTGTCACACCCAGTTTTGGTACCAGCAAATCCGTATGCCATGCCCCCATGTTCGTATAGCCTTCACCCTGTGCTCCGGAGACATTCGCAAAATCCGTAGAATCCTCTGTACCGTCAGTGTATTCAATCACACTCTTTGTCCAGATGTAGGTACCGTTCTGCCAGCCCGGATACACAGAAGTCCATTCACCGCCTACCAGTTCGGTAGCGGAGGTTGAACGGTAATAATATTCCGTAATTTTTTTGATACCCTTGCCACCTGAAATACACACGGGGTCGGTGTAGGTCATGGTATTATCCTTGTAATACATCGCCGTACGCGACCAGATATATCTCCCGTTTTCCCATGCCGGTGCAATCGTCTGCCAGCCCGTCGCCGGTGCGACTGTATTACTGTCACCAATCGCATATTCCACATCGACATTTATCAAGCCCAATGCATCAGCTCCATCAGTCGCAATCGTAATATATTCGGAAGAATTACTCTCGCCTGTCAGCACATATCCACCATCAGAATATGTGAAACGGTTACCATCCTTATCCGTCCAGCACCATTCCGGAGGATTGTCGGTACCGTCGGAAGAATTACACATATAGGTAGAGCTTGCCATCCGAACAACGCCCAGATTCGGGACATGCAGACCTGAATACCAGTAACCCATCGGAGTCACTGACTGACCGGCCGGGCCTTGAATTTTGCCTACATTGTTGAACTTGGAACCATTCCAGACCCACAAATCCCCGTCAATCAGGTATGCATCCCCCTGACTATTCCCTGAGGACGGGAGCTGGCTTTCGTCGTCTAATGAGGCAAGTATCTTGATAGATGTGCCGCTCTCCACCTGTAGCAGCCAGGATGGATTATTTTCAGATGGCGTGGTATTAGTCCCATTCTCGTTAATGCACAGCCAAAGGCAGCCTTTGTAAGAGAAACGATCGTAGTAATCCGCATGGTTATCGGCCGGCGGCCATGCGCCGCGGTCATTGGCAGTCATCACCGGCGTGCCGTCAGGCTTCACCTGCGCCACTGTACCAGTAAAGTAGACAGAATTCAGGTACATGGAATACCCGTCCATATTCATGCCGAACACATTCAAGTTTGTCAGGTCACCGAACTGCATGGCGATATTCTGTACTCCAATCTCCCAAGTATTCAGTTTCCACAGCATACGGGTGTATGTCCGGGTCTCATATACCACAGTCATACGGTCTTCGTACGTGGTGTTACCTCGACACGTGAAGTGCATCTGTGGATATGGATGTATCTTGTAACCTGGTCGGAGGGAATAACGGAAAGTACCGTTATTATCATCACTGACCTCAGTAATGATGAAATAGGATGTGGCGAATCCGGCAAAGGAGAAATTACCTTTGCCATCATCCGAATCCTCAGTCGCATCGCGCTCGTCGCCGAAATGATAGATACCCATATTCATGTCATGAAGGTGGATGGAACCATATTCTCCGTCCTCCAGCTTCAGCGTAGCGGTACCCGTGTCAAGGATATTCCCTTCACCATCCGTATCCGGTGTACATGTCTCTATGATACCTCCACCCGGTCCCCTCCACTTATCGCCGATCAGGATTTCCACACGGTTGTATCGAAGTTCAGGAACCTGTAACCACTCCCACAGTGTGAGACCACGCATTTCACCATAACCTTTTTCGTCGATTTTTGCTCCAAAACCGGTAATCCCTGAAGCAAAACCGTGCTCTCCGAACACAGCACCGCCTAACAGGCTGAGAAGGAATTGCGTAGATTCAGGGATATCCTTGCGCATATACTTCTCATCGTTAAAAGCCATAGAAGAGAGCAGATTCAGGAAGTTATTTTTGATTTTTTCAAAATTCCGCTCCCATTTCAAACGGACATCACGACCCGTATCGAACCCTCCATTCCAAGGTACAATATTCTCAAATTCAGTATCAAGCTGTGTGTTATTTTGTGTTTGTTTCGTGTCTGTCATAAGTCAAGCTGTTGTCCGTTAAACTCAAGCAGTAGTGGCTGCCAACACATTTTTTCTTCGTAAGTGTCCATATCCCTGAACCGAAGCATATAATCAGAGAATCTATTTCTTTCTGTCCGATTAGCCGGAAGAAGCTGGGCATGAAGCACGGTGACAGGGCCATGCGATTTGTCCTTGTCATACGAATATGACATAAAGCTGAAGGAAAATGATTTCCCAGCCCGAGTCAGTTCGTGCATTTCTTTTATAGCTTCATAAACTTTCATGCAGCAAATGTATCAGCATTCAGAACAAAGAAAAAGGACATAAAAAAGCTGCCGGTCTTCACAGGCAGACAGCTTATGAAAAAGAACTATATCTTCTTTAAACGCTTGTAAAGAAGAAAGGCAATAAGAAATAAAACTGGGATTAATATATAACCTATTGAAAAGCCTATGAAAGGTTTTTTGTCAACCGATTTACTTATATTTGATTCACTCCTACTATCAGCCTTCGTGCTATCTACAGACTTACTTTTATCGCATTGCATTAAAGTACTGTCGCGTTGATAGGACTTATCGGATGTGATTTCCGTCTCTTTTGTCAATACGGGAACAGGTTTCCCGGAGGAATCCTGTATCGTCACATAATCACGTATTAAAATTCGTGTATTGTCTAACCACGCCTCTGAAAGTTGTGATAAAGACACATGATCATTGACGAGAATGTTTTTTTGCTCACTCTTTTCTTCTGTAAGACTCTGATTAGAGTTATCCAGCCGTGCCGACCGGCACGACTGGAATATCAACCCTAACATAACCAACATAACAAAAGCTAAACACAATGCAAAAAGGATATTACTTGAATCAAATTTTTTCATAAATGCTCAATTAATGCGGCTTTCGCTCGTTTTAAATGTTCACCGCGATCTTCCAAGCCATTGTACCCTCCGTTAATCTTTTTCGTGATTTTCATCAGCTGGTCTTGATCGGCCAGTTCATTGAGTTTATTCCGGTTCCAGAACCAACCAGCTACCAGTGAAGCCAAATCAGGTTGTTCCAATCTCTCCGGATGATGCAACAAATCATAATCATGATTCGTGTATTCGTCAAATAGCTTGTAATTAGTGCGTCCAGTCAGTTGAATCAATCCACGCCCTTTAAAACGTGTGCCATCACCAGGCATCACGTTGCCCAAATCTTTTCGGGCCTCGTATGCTTCACCGGAAGCAATCTCCCTGACATAGCGTAGAGAACCGCTTTCGTGTGCAATTTGCGCGAGGAAATGCGCCTGGCGCATTGGTGTGTTAATCTCGAATGTAGCCATCGTGTCGTTCAAGTGTGGCAAGAACTTGTCGATATTTGCATCCGTCGCGAATGGCATGATTTTTTTAAGCGTTGTTTTGTCCATCATTACTTAATTTTTTAAGTTTCAATTTATACCCATAGTCGATACCAAAAAGACTACCGGCAAAAGTGCTCACTTCGCCATAGGCTACGAGCACAGAACTGTGTATCTCCCCAGCCGGCGGTAACCATAACCCCATTATCAGCATTGCCATTCCACTTACCGTTAAGAATATGGCCATCGCCAGCTGGATTGTCATTTTTTTATTCTGCATATCATTTGTGTTTGTGTATTGCAAAAATACCTTATAAGCAAACAGTAAAAAAGGACATCAACGGCTTGCATTTTTCTCCAGCATCTCCAGTCTCTTAATTCCGTCCCTGACCGACCGGACATTTACCGTCAGGTCTTTATCTGCTATTTTAGTAAGGTGGATATTAGATTTGCGAAGTTCTTCAGCAATTATCTTAATCCATGCAAGAATTTCAGAAGAAGAAAATCCACCATTATCCACAGAAAGAGGGTTAGCAGCATTATCTGTATAACCTCCTGTATAACGACCGTTCCGGATACGAACCTGCTGTAGTATCTGGGTAGTATTCAGCATACCGATAGTACCATTTTTTTGTGCCACATCGAACACATCGAGGAACTGTTTCACATGCGGATTGGCCACCCCTTCGTGGTTGGTTACGAATTCGTTTTTGTGAACAGGGATAACGCCGGCCACATCATGCGAATCACCTTTAGCCGTATAGCCTTGAACGTAGTCATCAGAGTAACCACCGGTGTAAAGCCCTTTTAGTTGTTCTCTTTGGGCATTTGCCACTGCAAGTTGCATTGCTCCCTGAGCTGCGGCAATAGCTCCATAAATAGGGCCCAAAATAGGCCCAAGTTCCCATGCCGCCATGATTGCTACCGCAGTTTTTGCAATAATATCCAACACATTCATTGCAAACTGCTTGTCTGCATATTTTTTCTTTACATTTAATATTTCCTGTTCTTTCTGTTCTTCAAGCTCGGTAGTATCCTTACCTGCCTTTTCGGCAACTTCTATTTGTTTATCGTAACGGCTCTCAATTTCAGTAATTTCTTTATCCTGCATAGCAGACATTAACTGAGACACAGATCCAGCAAGCTGGCTTATTGTATTCAAAGCTGTTTTACGTATTTGTGTACGCTCCTCTTCTTTCTGTCTGTTTATTTCAGTTAGTTTATCTTGATATTCCATTTCAGAAATAATACCTGCATCATGGAATGCTTCAAGAAGTGCCAACTGGCCATCAAGGCTCTGTTTATATTTGTCGAGAGCATAAGTATCTTCAACAGGATTTTCTACAGGCTCAGGTGTAGATTTTATTTCCATCACCTCCTTTTTATACTTTCGATTAGATTCTGCAATCATCGCATCCAATAGCTGCCCCTCTATTACAGATGAATCCTGTTTATAAGTTTCCAAGAGATTCTTCCTCTTTGTCAAATATTTAACTTGAATATCATATAAACCTGACTGATATTTATCTTCTTCAATCAATCCTAATTGATGCTGAAGTTTTAATTCGTTTTGCTCTTTAGTCATGGCCATGGATAATTCATCTTGTTTTTTCTTAATTATAGCATCAACATCTCCAAATCCAGAACCTCCACCAGAAACAACTTCAGTACCATTATTTACATTAGTCTGTGATTGCAGCAATTTATTCCGTTCATCTTCGATGAACTTGTCGACATCAGCCAACTGTTTATCAAGACTCTTCAATGCATCAACGGTAGAGTTTAATAACTTATCTTTTACATTCTTAGCCCACTGGTCACCATATCCGTTAAACAATTTCATTGTCCTGTCGACAACATCAGCGCCACTATATTTGATATTAAACCAAACATCATCCACGAAACCACTATGAGTACCATTTTTCAATACTTCATCACGCTGCTGTAATAGTTCAGTCTTCTTTTGGTTTGCATTTTCAATATTCTGTTTTGCAATCAGACTTTGAACATAGAGGTCTACAGCTTTTGCGGCATCTTCTGTTTTGATACGTTCCAAGTCTAAATTACCCAAATATTCAGGAGATATCTCATTAAGCCTGCGAATGGCGGCCAATCTTGTCTCCTTTGCTACAGACTCATCACGAGCGACGTTTAATAAATCTGTGACCTCTTTTTTCTCTACAGCTATATCTCTACTACTTTTCGAACGAATATCCCGCAAATTCCGTTCTGTTTGCGTCAACTTCTCCCCAGCACGATTCCAATCATAATAAAGAGTAACCAATCCGGTGACAAGAGCCATTACTGCAGTATAAGGATTGCTCTTTATTACATTAAATAAACGACGAACGGCCACAGTTACTTGATTTGTCCAAAACACCTTAGCTTTATCAGCCAAATTAGATGCATTCACTGCCACCGTATAAGCAGTAATAGCAATAACAAGGGCACTAATCGTTGTCTTATATTTGGCAACAATAGATATAACCGTAGACAGTCCTTTCACAGTAAGCGAACCGGTAGAAACCATATACTTCATAACGGGTAACAGCTGCTCACCCAACTCTACTCGGATGTCGGCAAAACGTTTTTTTGCTTTATCCAATTCAGCCTGAACGGTAGAATTCTGTACAGTGAACTCGTTCACGACAGAAGTCCCTTCCACGAAGGCCTGGTTGGCTCCCAGTTGTTCCTTACGAACCTTGTCCACATTCCCGGCAAGGGCAGAAATCACGCTGGCGGCTTCCGCTCCGGATAAGCTCATCTTATCAAGAACCGGAGCCATCTTGTCCATACCTCCTAACCGATTCAGAGCTTCCAGGAAGGTAAGTACCGCTTCATTCACGTCTTCACTCATCAGCTTGGTAAACTCTTCGACCTGGAGTCCGGCCAACTGCGCGTACTTAGCTGGTTCCTGATATAGTTTCAGAATTAATCCTGAAAGAGCCGTAGAAGCCATCTCAGAACGCAGCATATTCTGGTCAAGAGCCGAAGCAAATCCCATGATATCGGTAATCGCCATGTCAGCCTGTTTACCGACACCACCCATACGGGCAGTAAACTCAACCAGGTACGGTTCAGCAGCTGAAGAATTCTGAGCTACAGAATTGACTGCAGAACCGACAGCCAGCATATTCTCTTTCAGTGAACGTTCATCGGTTCCGAACATATCAGCCAGCTTACCAATCTGTGTAATGGCCTCTTTACCCAAGTCCTCACCCAAGGCAACATTAATCATGTCGGCCGCTTCGACGAATTCCTTTACACCTTCCTTGGTAGAGATACCCAGTTTTCCGGCATCCCCGGCCAGCTCGTTCAGTCGTGTACGGGCCGTACGAGTATCCATCTGCTTGAACTCCTCGTTCAGCTCTTTCACTTCGTCTTTAGTCAGTCCGGTGTACTTGATCACTTGCGACTGGGCTTCCTCCATTTCGGCGTATTCATTCACACAGCTACGCATGGTCAGCGTAATGCCGGTTAATCCGGCAATCGCGCTGGCCGCTATGGCACCATATTTATTGAATCCATCGGTCAGCTTAGACAGGCTGAAACGAGTCTCGTTGGCTGTGCCGCGAAGTTCCTTTATCCGGTTATTAACTTCCTTCAGCTGCTCAGAATACTGTTTGTACAACTCTGTATTGGGATTCAGCTGGCGAAGAATCGCATTCAAATCCTTCTGCCTTTTGCCTAAATCCCGCAACGACAAGTTAGTCAATCCTATCTCCTCATAAAGGTTGTCGTATTCCTGCTGAAGCTGCTTGAGCACATTAGCCTGCCTCTTGTATTCTTCAGACGTTTCACCGAATTGTTTTTTTGTTTTCTGGAGTTCCCGGTTGGCCGACCGCATTTTCTCCTCCAGTTCCATCATTTTCTGTCGTGCCTGGTCTTGCTGTATCACAATCTCCAGCTGCACCCTATCAATTTTTAAGCTCATCGTGTATCGTGTTTGTGTTAATCATTAACTATCCAGCCAACGGCCTTCATCCAGCCATACTCCACCGTCACGCCATTTACCATCAGCTAAAATCCATCGCTGCTCGACTTCTGTATCCGGGATATCAACCGGATAGAATGTACCAGTCCATGCTTTAGTCCGCCCATTCGGTCCTATGGTATATTCAATCTCTTTCGCCAAGAACCGTCGGTTGAAAATTTCAAAAACCGAACTGGCCGGATATACATTGCTGTCATAACAAGTTATTTTGACTGGATTTTTACGGTCCACCTTGTATCCGTTGCTATAAAAGTATTTATCCATCTCTGAAAGATTGAAGCTTGGAAAACTCGAAGGAAGAATTTGTGGTGCACCACCTGCATTCATGTACCTGTCAGAAAAAGCCAACGGGAATCCCCAAGGCATTGGAGAAAGTAACGCCCCAGTATTCAGTCCATAATAGAATGCAAGAACCACATCACCCTTACTTTCGCTTTTCTCGGTCAAATTGTTCACCATATCATACACTGTATCCGTCACTGTCTCATCCGATTCTGTATCTTCTTCTTCAGCCCCCGAAACACTTGGCACATAACAATCAAATTCGAGGAAGGTCACATCAGGGTATGAATCAGGTGTATAACATTTTCGCTTCACAATCTCGGCAGGAATGAATTCAAATTCCAATTCAGAAACCGCATCTTCGCGAACTAAATCCGCAAGCTGGTCCACTACTTCTACTGTCATCTCAAACGGCTCACCGGACAAATAAATCATCTTGCAATCCCAGGCTGAATAATAGAATATCGTATCTTTCACCCGGTTTTCTGCTTTACCGAAAAAAGTGAAACAATCCGGCTCCACCGTTTTATGTTTTGCCGTATTTTTAACAATCTCGGGCAAGCATCTCAGTTTATAGTACTCCGTATCAGGTAACTTATAACTGATTGTGGAATTAGTAGCATCCCCATCCTCCTCTTCCTCACATTCTACTGTGTACTCATCGACTACATTCTGAAGATGTACATATTGTACCTTAGGAAGGAATGAGACATTTTGTAAGAAAGAAACCGTTTTAGCCTTAGGGTCTAAAAGGAAAGTCCCGTTAAACATGGATTCCACATTTTCCAAGAAATCTTTAACTGTCCATCCAGGAAGCATTTCATTCCACTTGTACGTATTCCTGCAGTGTACGAGATAGACCCACTTCCATTGCGTTTCTTCTATCGCATTGAACTTGAGCGTATATCCCATAGCTTTGAAAAGTTCACGAATAAACGCACAAAGAAATGGCTGCGGAATGTAATCGTAATCCTGTATATTGGGATGTGGCTCAATATATCCGTTGAGGGAACCATCTGCAGAATTAAACAACCAAACATTTTTATCCACCTTCTTATCGCTGTCGTAGACCATCATCAGATTATAATCAACATCTGGATACGTTTTTTCGGCATAATCAGCAGATACCGATCCATCCACAATCGGATTTGTCTCAGGCATTTTCAACGTAGAAATCAACTCATCTGATCCAATGAAGTAATTTAATTCAGAATTACCTGCTACGAGTTGTATACTGACTGTTGTATCAGTCCATCCAGTGATAATCTCTGTGCCATTGATATACACCCGATTGTCGGCCACCAACACAGCCTTTCGTTTGGTCGCCGGACGTTCGGTAATGTTAAGTCGGTTCAGGAAACTGTACAGCTTGGCATTCTCCGGAACAAGAAGAGACAGTTCAATGTCATACGTATATTCACCGTTTTTTGTGAAAAATGCATTCTCGTGCTTTACAGTGATAGAAAAACCTGAAGGTAATACCACCTCTACGCCATCTATGAATAAATTAGTCATAGTTTGTAAATTTAAGTCCCATGGAAAGCCCGTTCAATCCGCCAAAAATCTGATACTCCCATTCAATCTTATACGATTCATCAGGAATGATATCGACACAATCACTCTCAGCGCCGCGCAAGAAATCACGAAAAACAAGCATAATGTTCTGAAGCACGCTGTAGAGTTCCAACTCACTCTCTTCATTCAGTTGGCCGGGTGAAACACGCTGGCAAACGAAGATGAAAGCCTGCTGGGAATCTTTCGTATTATCTGGTTCGCCGACCGACTGTGCATCCGGATAACTCACGCACAAACAGACACCGGACTTATTTTGCAATTTTTTTGTCATGTGTGACTCATTTACAGATAGTACGATGTGTTCAATCTTATTATCTAACTCCTGATTGGTTTTGTACACCAGCTCGCTGATATACTCACGAAAGTTCTTAATGTCTATCATAATACTCTGTTGTTGTCCGGATCAGCGAAGCGGAAAGAGAACTCTACTGCCTTCAACACATTTTTCCGGAAATCACGTTCATAATTATTTGCAGAAATCACTATATCATACCAGGTACCATCCACTAAAATCTGGGCCTGTTGCGCTCCCAAGAAGTCATGCCACAACCTATAATCAGACTGTAGAAATATGACACCGGAATTTACCGTATATTCATCCGATGGGTTCACCACAAACTTACGCTCTACGCCCCACAAATATCCTGTCTCGCTGCTATCAGAACCTTTCAAAACCATTGAGCCTACCGCACAGACAGTTTCCGGCACATCGAACATATTCAGGAACCGAAACACGTATTTCTCCGCATACGAAGTACGGTCTACATGAAATTTAATATCGCCAATTACGCAAGTATTGAAATCTGTGCCAAACAATTCTCTTAAACGAGAATATGAAACATTGAAGGTACATATCGACTGTTCACCCACATGCTGGTATATTGTCTTCAGTACAACTTGCCCGTTCAAGTCCGTGATTGTCGCATTGACAACAAAGTCTTCTTTTAAAAAGAAACTTACATATTCATCCACATCAGGACGAATAACCTTCTCATTAATTGAAGATAGGATACCCGGGGTTACCGCAGCCTTTTTTGAAGTATATCGTGAAAAAATCACGTAGGTATCTTTATCCTTCACTCCATTAATCAAAAAACTGAAAGTCCCAGACAATCGCTGTTGATAGGTTGTATCACCCGAAGGCCATACACCCCATAATGCTTTTGCACAGAAACGGCCCAGCTTACGCACACGTACCTGGTATGCCGCATCCGGTACATACTCTTCAGACAGTATCGTCTGCCCGTTGAATTGCACTGCGAATGTGATAGTAGAATCCGTATCAATGATGTAATCGGGCATGTCGGCAGCCAGCTCGACAGCGCCCGGTCTTTGAATTACATTCATACTCTGAAATACTTATTAGTTTTAGAATTAGATGGTAACAGGGGAATATCTTCACCCGAAGTACCGTCACGTAACTTTTTCATCCGATCCAGCCATTCGGCTGCATCAGCTTCGAGGATGGCTGCCATACGCTGAGTGTCGGCCAGCGATGCCGGCTGTGAGTCAGCCATCCCATTTGCTGCATTGAATCCCTGTACTACAGAATAAGGGATAAGCTGAAGGGGCATTCTCCGCAATGCCACCGACATGGTAAGCAAGGCCAGTGCCTTGGAGGCAGCGTACTTGACATCTGAAGTGTCATGCTCTAAAAGTGTGGTAAATCCCTCCCCATACGAAGGTGCCACCGAAGCAATCTGCACTTCACGAAGGAACGGAAGCAAAAGAATGTACATTCTCTCCGACTGCGAGATTGGGAAATAGGTATCAAATTCACGCCCGGAACGAATCAGTAGGCCAGCCGCATTACGATACGCATCAGAATTCTGCCAGTCCGTATCCTTGGATTCATTCAGCCAGCGAATCAATCGCTCGACGGCGCTGTAATACGCCTGCAGGTGCACACTGTCGTCCCGATCCAACTGCCACTCCCAGGGGATTTTGTCGGTACCGTCGGAAGACAGCTTGACCTTGCGGCCACTGTCTTCATGACTGACATCATTACGCTGGAAGTAATGCAAGGTGGCTAATAATGCAATAGGCCGCTGCACCAGCTGAACCAAGCGTACCTGGTCGTTATCTTCACCCTCCAGATAAGCCTTTTCGGCCTTGTCGTATACAGCCCGGCCAATCACTTGTATCAGTTCGTCAGTTGCATCTTCTATGTCCATTTCGATTGCTGAGAAATCATTCCCGGCATAATAGTTTCCGGTCATCCGGCGCAATTCGGCTGCGCCCTGGTTATTAAGATTGAATATCATGATTTTTAGCTGATTTTAGAATAGCATCTGCTTTTTGTTTATCATCCAATAATTTTAGCAATACCCGCAACAACTGGGTATTGTCGACCTCTTCAATACCACCGAATACACCCGATTCTGCTACTGAGAACAGAATCGAGTTCATACCCAGGGACTGTTCCGGTGCATTATCCTTTCCGGAAGAAGTAAAAATTGGTGCGAAACAAACTTCGCAGCCATCCAGGACAAACGTACCATTGAACAGGAATTCGCAAAAGCTGGCCATCCAGCAATACACGCCCCATTTCAGATAGTCCGGCATACCGGCGATATCCTTAGACATACGTCCCAGGTTCGCAGATACAAACGGAATTCGTTTACCATCTTTTTTCCTTCTATACAGAATCGCACATAACGAATTTAAGTAAGCTACATCCCGTGTCCGTGTGTATTCATTCATCATGATCACGGAAAATCGGAACTCCCCAAAAGTCAAGTCGGCCCCATGCGAAGCCGGCCCCCAGAAACCGGACCAGGAAGGAATCAGATTAACCGTTGAGTCATAAGTAAGGGCAATGGTGTTGGTCTCTTCATCTACACGCCACTGCCAGTCCAATGTCTTGGCCAGCCTGTTCACCAACAGATAATAATCTTTTCGTTTCGATTTCAGCCCACGATGGCGAAGAACATAACGGGCCCATAAGCGTTTGACATCAGTCAGTGAAATAGCCTTAGGAGTCAGTATCAAAAGCATACGCAACTTCAGTAGGTAAGCGAATTCAGCCGGCTGCACCTCTTCCCAACATTCTGGGAATTCTACATCCTGTTTCATAATCATACTTGATTTGTGGCCCTGCTGGAGGCCGTTACATTATCTTCTTTGTTAATCACTTTGCGGTAGATGCCCAAGAACAAATCCTTCTTATCCGGGAAATTGATATGTATTGCATCATTAATCGCTTCCAGGCAGACATCTTCGGGAATCTGTGTATCGGCTCCGTAGAACAATTTGAGCGCATAAAGCATCTGGGAGCCGGAATCCCCCTTCCCGTCGATGATGATGTTGGCCAGCGAAGGATTCAACCCCAGTCCACTGGTCGTGCTCGAGTCGGCAATACGGGATATCTTGGTCAGTGCCTCAATATATTTGTCGATGTTCATCTCAATGGGTTCTATCTTGAACTGGTGAGTCTTACCGTCGGATGGGTCTACATAGTCAGTCGTCATAAAGAATTTACCGACATTGTTTTTCCCGGCCATCACATCGGCAAGTTCACGAGCCAACTGGTCTTTAAGCGACTCCATTTGCAGGTACAATTGATTATCTGAAACCTCCGGATGAGCCTGCTGATACTTTTCGGCCTTTTTGTTCCAGTATTCTTCAGGAACATGCACCACGTATGCTGCCGCAATCATATTTTTGTTCAGATATTCGATAATCTCCGGAAGCGAATTGGCATCATGCATCCAGGGAATTGAGCCGAAGAATGAGGATATCGCGTACATATTGCGGCCAAAGCTCCGCAAACAGTGATATTTAACGGCCACCTCATTTTTTGCCGGCCGATTCCTATCAAATACCGGATATTTTACATATTTCTGGCTGCCATAGAAGTCAAAATCCCCATTCAGAATATGCGTCACTGCACTTAGATAGCGTTCGTCATTGTCCGGCCAGCACAGACGGCAGTCTTTAGATGGCAAGCACTCAAGGCTGTGTATCCACGGACGTCCTACACGGACGGATCGTGCGGACACATACTTGACGAATACCCCATTCAGGTGGTTGTATTCGGTAAAAGATTCCCGGATAAAACGGCGATAATCCCAGCTATCAAGCCATGATTGCACTTCCGGGTCAGTAGTCCACATCTGGACGCGTTCGTTATTCTCGATACCCACACGATACAACATCGGCCCCTGACCGTATAACAAACCAACTTTTCGAGAAAGGATACCTGGTGCCAGGTTGTTTTTCTCGAGCAGGTTGCGGACGGAGGATGGCAAGTCGTTATCTGCCCCCCAGGGCACGATACGGACACCAGCTACCGTCGTAGGGCTACACTCCCAGTCTGAAACCGCAGATCCGAACAGGTGTGTAAGCGAATCACGAAATGAATCTATGCGGATGGCATAGGTGCCGACCGCTGTATCCACAAAATTGATATTTCCGATTTTCTTATCCATTTTTTATGCGATTTTCCAAAATTCCTTTTAATCGGGTTATTTCTTGTTCAGACAGACCATACATGACACGACCTATCAGACGATTCAGGCCCCCATACATGTTACGGGCGTACCAACGATTCTTTTTCTTGGAATTCTCTCGGATTCCCCACACTTCACGATTGGTATTTACTTTGGTTTTATTCTTCTTGTATCCGGACATATCGACACAACGCCCGTAAGAGAAGAAGGATACACGCTGACCGGGGTTCTTACCCTCCATGAACGAAGAATAATTCAGTGAATCGAGGAGAGAACCGGAGTCTATCAGCTTCTGTTTTACGATTGCGTCAGACAACGCATCGCACAGATCTTCGCCGAACTTGGATAGTTCTTCCTGGATAAAGAGTAATTTAATATCATCTGAAGCCTGACTGTTCATAGTTGCTATCTGTTTTGGTACAAAATTAGCCTCAGACAATGCCAAAGAAAAGGACACAAAAAAGCCCCGCCGAAGCGAGGCCAAAAAAAAATTTGCAAAAAATTATCGAACTCTAAGCCAATACAAAGATACAATAATTTATTGAGATACAAGGTGTCTGGAAATATATTCGTTTTCTGTTATATCGCCACGATTAAGACGTATCCAGTCCTGCAAATCAAAGGTTATCGAACTTCCGTCATTTGTTTGAATCTGCTCTGGGATAAGGCCCATTTCTGCCCGAATCTCATAAACCATTGCTAATACATAATTCAGGTTCGCATCCGTATCTATCCGATATACCACTCTCATGACTCACCTCCCTTCTCTTTTTCTTCAGGAATAAATGCCGATATCTCGTTACGGAGAAAATAAACCGTTCGTAAGTGAGTCAGGATTTCTTCCGAATCCGCATTGAGTGACTTCATGAAATAATCTATTACCTTATCAAGTTCTCTGACAGCACAAGCGGCTCCATCCTGTTCTGTCCAGTTCTGAATCACATCTACTGCTGCATCCGGCACAATACAAGGTTTCATCGTAAACCTCCTTTCTTTCCTGGTAATACATTTGTTTTCTCACTAAAGCGGAATTCTTTCTGAACCATCACCAAGTCAATATAGGAAACAGTCTTCACATCATCTTTTACAGAAAAAGATAAACGAACGGGACCTTTTGCAATAGTATCATCATAATCGAAAACAAACGGTTTGGTTTTAGGATATTTGTCATTCAGTGTGTCCAGAATCAATCGTGCTTCTTCGATAAAAGCATCCTTTGACAGGTCATCAGGGAATAATGTATAATTAAAAGACTCTACCCATTGACCTAACTCTTTAGCCTTCGCATTAATCGGAGCATAAGAAAACGTATAATTAACGAACCATTTCATTTCAAGCCTCCTTTCTTGCATAGGAGTAAAGAATGGATGAACCATACCAGGCAGAGCAACGCTGCCAGCGGACGAAGGAAAATAGAACAAGTAAGGACTGAGAATGAAACAAGCGCTTGGATGATCATCAGCATCTGCGCATTGGTGATGGTCTCTTCCATCAGGGAAGACATGAAACGATTTTCACGTGATAACCACTGGCTCATAGAACCAGATTTCTCCTGTGATACAGGGCGGACAATTTGATTTTTCATTTTGGAATGCATTTAAAATGAAACAATATGTTGGTTAAAATACGGGAAAGGAAACAAGAAAGGTTCCGCTTTCCCGTTGCATTCCACCTGATACAGGCAGTGGGCGCATTAACGCTCCACACGGGGGTCGGAACCCTATAGGTATATAGCCAAAGCTATGGACATAAAAAATGCCCGCAGCAATGTTTATTGGCGAGCCTTCGCGCGCCTGTATCAAATGGAATGCATTGCAAATATGAGGATTTATTTTGGAATGGCAAAAAAAGAGAATAAAAAATCCTTGTCATAACAATAAAATTATGACAAGGAAGAGAGATTAATAGATTTGGATAACTTTTAATTTATCATTAAGGAAATTGAGATATACATTATCTGGATATTCCCAGAATTCATAATTAATATTATCTGTAATAGTAGTACGAATATTATTAGGCTTACCCATCAAATATAAAACGCTTTTCTTAGACATTCCAATATAAAGTGTCTTAGCCACTAATCTATAATCAATTTTTCCTTTTAGTACAGATGAAGATGAACCAGAAGAAAATAAGGATTTAAATTCGTCAGTTAAATTAATGCGGTAGCTTATTTCCGAAAAATCTATAGGCATAGTTAATGTATCCCCTCTATTAACAAGACTAATAGTAGCATTAAGCCATTCATCTATATCTAAGGCAACACATTTAAACGGAGAACCTTTCTTATAGAGCTTAGACCCTTTTTTAAGGTAATAAGTCTTACCTAAATATTTACGTTTTTCTTTATTAAAAGCTTTATTAATAGGTGCCATTCTTTCTACCTCACGTAGACTATCCTCTATTTCGCATTTTCTCATCAATTCTTTCCAAGCCAATTTGGCACTATCTTTTTGAGAAATATTTTGACCAAAAACAAATAACGGGAAAACGATTAAGGATAAAACAAACAAAAGTTTTCTCATAAAAATATAGTCTAACAATTAATAATCGAAAAAACAATAAAATATTATTGAGAAGGTAAGTACGTTTTAATATAAACTTTGGGCATTACAAAGATACGCAATTTTTGAATAAAAAAGCGGAACTTGTTGAAAAGTTCCGCCCATAAGTCAAGATACTTCGGTAAGTGTTAATCAAGCGAAATGTACTTGACTTAATTCATTCGCAAACTCATGTACAGATTTTTGTATTTTATTTATAGTAGTACGCGACGGTTTGCGATGTCCTGTCGCATAATGGCTTAACTGACTCTTGTTTATTCCAGTAATTCGTGATAATCCAGCAAGAGTAAAAGCATTTGTGTAATAAGAGAGAAAAGAAGCCATGTCATACTTAAACTCGAACTCGACTTCTTCAAAAGGCTTCCCATCACGTTCGTATGAAGATTTAATTTCCTCATACCCTTTTTTGAAATTTTCAATAGCTTCTTTAGAAGTTGCACCTGTAGCAGTAACCAGATAGTTCATATCATCTGCATCCATATAGATGCTGTAGTTACCATCTGAAGCCATTTCAATAATAGCTGATACTTTTCTCATATAAATGGTGTTTTTAATGGCAGGACTTATTTCAGTCCTGCCGCTTTCTTAATTGCGTTTAATGTTCCGGTTGCGACTTCCTGTTTTCCATGATTACTCATACAAAATCGTTTCCCGGTTTTCGGACTTTCCCAAACTGGGTGTCCGTTCTGTTGTTCTCCAGTGTCAAAGCACCCGGCTTTTTTAATCAGCCGTTCCAATTCGTTGTACTTCATTTAAATGTTCGCTTGATTAACACTACAAAGATACTCATTTGAGTATCATTTACAAAGAAAATAATCACAAATGATACTCATATTAATATCATTTAACGAGAAATTTAAGATAATAGAATCGCATATTGCGTATAAATCTCGCCGATTTCAGGCGTAAAAGACAAAATACCTTATTCCCCCGCCGCCCGATTTTACCGCCAACGTAGTGATCAGCAGAAAAATCGGGCGGCGGGCGGCCGTGCGCTACCCACCTCCCAATCGCTGCTACAGCCATTTGCAGCCCCTACAAGCGTCCTTCGTCCCCGTAGCTGTAATGACTTCCATCCGCCACT
>ENA-OURV01001062-OURV01001062.1-human-gut-metagenome-genome-assembly--contig:-NODE-1062-length-22589-cov-6.439736_pt1 | contig 22589 bp, 15 predicted proteins | sample MGYA00242141_ERZ509072 | MGnify/ENA primary metagenome ERZ509072 (study PRJEB26280, sample SAMEA2338763) | human gut metagenome | biome: human gut; feature: human-associated habitat; material: faeces... | reverse complement strand
CAGGAATGCCGCCATAAGGTTTATTTTATCCTTTTGCCGACACATCTTCAAAGGAGTCTTTAAGCAACGGAAAGGGGGAATAGGTTGTCTTTGGGGTGAGCGTAATAATAACTCTTATGTATCCGGTGCAACCAGTTCCGGACAGAGCCTTTCAAGCCGATTCGACAATGTTTTTGATGAAAAAACGACTCAATCGGAAAATATAGCTTGTAGTGAACGATTTAACTGTCATATTTCCTGTTCTTGCGCTTCAGGCTGGTCTTCATCAGCTCCAAGCGGGGATTATGTATATTTTGATGCCCCAGGCGGAGCGGTAGTTTTTTCTGCCGAAAAAACGCTTTCAGAAATTAACACTATTGACAGTATGGCGACTTCTCGGACATTAACATCAATCACACCTTCTTCTGCAAACGACAAAAGTTTCCGGTTGAGTCAGACACCGCAAAATTATACGGTTTCAGTAATGTCTTCCTCTGGCGCCAGATGCTACAAAGCAGCTTGTCCTAGCGGATATTACCTTGAAAAGCCGAATGATACTTATTTTACCGTAGGTTCTGCGACCGGAACAGTTTCCGGAGTTGTATGTTACAAAGCAACAGGATGCCAAAATGGTTATTCTTCCACCGGTACCGGTGCTGGAGGCATTTATCATGGAACAGTTTGCAAAAAAGATGAATGTAAACCTTCTTGTACGGATGAAAATAATTGTTATTATGGCTCACATACTGTATCAGATGGCTGTGGCGGAACCTGTACAAAATGTTATCCTGCTTGTAGAGTTGGATATTTCTATGACTTTTCCATGGCTGATTGTTTTGTCAGACCAGCGGTAATAATAAGAGATCCAGGTAATCCAAATTGTGCAAAATGCGAATGTGATAATTCAGACTGCAGATATCCTAACGGAGCTCAATGTGAATGTGCATACATATAAAAACTTAATTTAACAGTATGATTTTTGGAAAAAAACAGCCATTACCTCTTATGGGTAATGGCTGTTCAGATTTAGCATAAAAAAAACTTTAAGAGCCTTTTTTATAAATTTCCATAATACAAGCGGCATAAAAATTACGCCCTAAGAATTTGATATGAGTTTCTCGAGTAATTTTCTTTCCTGCACCATAGCCATATGCTGCGGGTAAGCTTTCAACCACTGTAGCAAACTCTCTCTGTGGCAAATAATCCAGAAAATTTATTCTTATTCCATCAATAATTAGATACTGATCATAACACCTTACATGCATAAATATATGATATAAAGGAGTATAATTATGATTATAATAAATTTCTGTCATATCTGCTTTATCAGTAAAACCTTGAAAATACCATCCACTTTGCTCATTAGCTAACTCATATTGCTGTTTAACTAAACTTTCATCAAAAGGAATTACCATATATTCTCCCTCAGCATATAATTTGCTTACAGCATATGCGCTCCATTTTCCTGGAGATTTTCCTCCATCTGGATCGGGGTGATACTTTTCCTCTATTGTAATCATGTCAGGATTGTCTACTTCTACAATAGATGTAGTCGTACGAATACTGTCATTTACTTTTCCATTTAGGTTTCCTTTATGAAAAATCACAATCTCTCCATCTGAGAATTTATGTTCACCTTCAAAAAGATAAGCATCATCTCCAGATACAATATCCATAAGAGAAGTAATTAGCTCGACTGGATGCCCATTATCAACAAATCTGTCTGTCAATATTTCTTCTCGACCATCGCTATGGCGGTAATACCTGTCACGATAAACGATAGCATAATACAACAGCGGCAGATTGTCATGCGCTTCCTCCCAAATATAATCCGTCCGATACTCGACTTTCACAAGTTCGGGTTCCAGATCCGGCACATCGGTCGTTGTCACCACGGCGCCAAGATAATTAACAGAAAAAGCAAGAGTCTGCTTATTTTCCGTTTTGGCATTCATACTTTCAATATCCAGATTAAACCGGACATTGACTTCGTATAAAACCGTGTCGCTGACTGTGGCTCTGGTTTGCGGCAAAGCTTTCAGTGTAACAACGGGCTGTAGTGTTTCCGACCGGGCTTTTGTTTCGGGGGTTTCCTCGTTTGCATTGGAACTGCCAAAATTTGCCTGATTCACTTTGATATAAGGCATTTCGATGGTTTCTTCTGCCTTATTGACATAGTTGTAGATTTCATATGCCAAATCGAAATTGACATATTGCTCTCCAATCAGGAACTTTTGGTTAATTGCATTGCGAATCGGGTTGGTTCCGCTTTGAGAAGAGGTTACTTCCGGTTTTTCTTGTACGCTGGTTAATTGATTTTTGTCTTTTACATATACCGTATCAAGCTTGGCAAAAAGCTCTATCGTAGCTTTTGGCTCGCACTCGAATACGCTTCCGTCAGAGTCGGTGTATTTGCTTTTCTGGCTTATGACCATATTAAGCGTTTCACCTTTTTCAACTTCGGCCGGAGAATCGGTTGTTCCGGTTCCGCTGCCGTTTTCATTGTCAATGACAAAGGAAACCTCGCCATTGTCAGGATCCGGGGTAGGAGGCTGAGGAACTACAGGTTCATCATTGTCACTACATCCCACCATACACGCTGTCATAGCGACCATACACATGTGTACAAATCGCCCAAAATAACATTTTACTTTCATAAAAACAGAAATTTTTGGATTAATAAACTATAATTGATTATCACTTTTAATCAGAAGTTATATATCCGCACCAATCTCCAGAATTATGAAAAGATAAAAACCTTTTATAAATTATAAAAAGCATAATTCTTTGAGACAAAATAAGTACGAAAACAACGGTATGTTATCATAACTTATTTATTAATCAAGGGTTATTATATATTTTTTGTCAAAAATATTCTTAAAACCTTTATTTGTTACCATAATGAAGTATATATTTCTGTGTAAAATGCATACTTATTGGACAAATAAATATGCATTTTACGACAGGCTCAGTTAATATAAATCAACTTTGGCTTTGGCACTGGTGTAATCAGAGGATCCGTTCTCATCCCCCTGATGATAACGTCCGGTCATCATATATGCTCCATTTTTTCCGGACCATCCATTACCATTTTCTCCTTTAGATTCTTTATACTTTTCAGATGTAACGTACCCATACATTGTAACCGGTTTCTTGGTTTTGCCATTACTAACGTATACTCTTCCGACTTGATATCTAGTATTTCCGTTTTCATCTCCATTGTGTTCTCGCCCTGTTATAACATAACCAGAAGGAGCCGAAAAACGCGCTTTTGCATCACATGTTTTATTGAAAATATCCCATATTGTGCAGCCTCCACTTTCTTTTCTCCAATCAGTCCAGTATCTGTCTTCTACAGTAATCGTTATACCTCTAACCTGTTCACCTCTACAAGGTCTGTTATCACCGTTTTCCGAATAGTACGCCGCGAAAGTACCGCATCTGAGTTGTGAGTTTTTATTCTCATCTCCTGAATGATAACGACTGATAACAACTGTATTAGCCGGACATGTTGCTGAGAAACCTTTTTCACTGTGTGCTCTCGTTTCTGTATAACTTGTGTTGCAAAGATAGTATATTGTTTCTCTGTTACAATTCATACCATGCCAGCTATATTTTTCTCCTTTGCCGGTAGAGGTATAGCCGTCTTTACAGCCAGTTGCCTTATAACAGGTTAATCCTGCCGCTCCGGTTGTTGATGTAGATTTAAATGCTGTCGAATCGGGAGCATCAAGATAGTATCCGGAGTCGCAAGCTTTTTTATAGCATGTCATACCGCCGGAAGTACCCATAGTGGAAACGGAGTAGTTTCCGGAGCCGGAAGATTTCGCAGAGATGCCTGCACCCGAGTCGGCGCCCAAACCTGATGCGGAAATGCCCGAAGAGGCTGATTGGGCGTCGATAGTGCCGGAGGCATTCAAGCCGCTGCCGACAGACAGGCTGTTCACCCCGGTATATCTGTTGTCCGTTGCCCAGACATATTCCCCGCTGGACGGTGCCGTACCTTGTGTCCATCCGCTTGCACAGCTGCATCCGATATAACAATTAGCGTACGAATTACAGGATATCCCCTCACTTCTGGTTGTCTTTTCTTTAAACGCTTCGCCATATCTATAATTTTTAGCTTTTGACGTGGAACCAACACGATAGTTGTAGGTTATACTGTTGGATACATAAGAGTTATTATACGACCCGTTTCCTGCACAACCTGTGATTTTATATGATGTCGTTCCACAACAAGTTTTTCCGCTATCGTAGGAATAATAGTCTATTTTTCCACTAGAAGATGTTGGGAAACATGTATCTTTTGCGGTTGCATATCCTGTACAACAATTTGAAGCGTTGCCACTGCTGTAACCTCCAGGAATGCTGCTGAAATGGGTGCTAACACAACCGGAAGAACTATAGTAGCCACCAGTAAAGCTGCAGCTTGTTGCACGATAACAGGTTGTACTATGACCGCATCCACTCGTTGTCGAAGAGGTATAATTAAAGTAGCTCTTTTTACTACCAGAATTGTACCAATCATTACCTGTATTACATCCACTCGGATAATATGCCGTAATAGTACCACCGTTAGAAGTTACATCTGTTGAAACTGGCGTATAAGTAAATCTTGTCGTATTAGAATTTGTACACTTTTCACTTGTAGCATACTTACAGGTTACACCGTTAGACGAACTGGTTGTTGTATTAAAGTACTGATTATTCGGTTTATTATTGTTAGCAACCGTATCGGCACGACAGGTCGACGCCCTGTAACAGGTTTTACCCGTACTGATAGAATTTACTCTGTTGAAGATATACTGATTCGGGTTATAAACACAGCTTTCTGCACGATAACATCTTGAACCACTGGCAAGTGAGCTTGACGTATGGAAGAAGTTTGTATTCGGGCTGAATGTGTAGGCACCACGAGTTGTTGCACACCCCGTTCCGCGATAACAGGTTTCAGTACAATTTACACTAGATGATACGGTATTAAAGAAGTTTGTGTTCGGAGAGAAGTTATACGAACCAGCATTAATGCGACAACCTTCGCCACGATAGCAGGTTGAACCGCTGCCTTTTGAATACGAGGTATTAAAGAAACTCGTGTTAGGAACAACTGGATGCGAGCAATCGCAACCTTGGACACGAAAACACTGGACACCTGTCGCATACGACGTGATTACATCAAAGAATGTTGTGTTCGGGCTAGATACATACGCACCTGCATTGACACGACAGCTTTCGCCACGATAGCAGGTTGAACCGCTGGCTATAGAATGTGACGTATTAAAGAAGCTTGTGTTCGGGTACGAAGAGTAAGAACCACGTGTCGTTGCGCAGCTTCCGCCACGATAGCAAGTCGAATCCTGCTGAGCATTAGTAGATGTCAGTACGTTGAAGAACGAGCTGTTCGGAGCCGACGTATAAGCACCGGCGTTCGTACGGCAACCTTCTCCTATCGTACGATAGCAAGTTGAGCCAGACGCCAACGATTTTGCTGTTACAAAGAAACTCGTATTAGTAACGGCTGCCGATGTGGAAGCACACTTCGCCCCGCGGTAGCAGGTTGAACCGGAAGCATAAGACGTATGGACAACAAAGTATGTGCTGTTCGGCGTTGAAGTATAGGCGCCAACCGCAGCATCAGCTACCCTATCTGCACGGTATGAGGTCGAACCGGAGGCCAAAGACTGGATATAGTGGAAGAATGATGTGTTCGGGTGCGAACTGTATGCACCGGCCGCGATATGTACCTTATCGGAACGATATGAGGTCGAACCGGATGCCAGAGAGTAAATCACATTAAAGAATGATGTGTTCGGCATAGAACTATACGCGCCGGCGGCAATATGCGAGCTTTCGCCACGATATGACGTCGAACCGGAGGCTAACGAGTAAATTACATAGAAGAACGATGTATTCGGTGTCGAGCTATAAGCACCCGCCGCAGTATGAATGCCTGATCCGCGATATGCCGTTGAACCGGACGCCAGGGAGCCGCCGTACAGGAAGAATGACGTATTCGGACGGGAAGTGTACGATCCGTTCGGGTTTGCGCTCTCGCCACGGTAGGAGATAGAACCGGAAGCCGAAGACTGAATAACGATAAAGTAGCTGGTGTTCGGCGTTGAGGTGTATGCGCCGGCAGCAATGTGCGAGCTTTCACCGCGGTATGATGTCGAGCCGGAAGCCAGCGAGCTGATGGTGATGAAGAAGCTTGTGTTCGGATGCGACGAGTATGCACCGGCAGCAATGTGCGATTCCTGACCGCGATATGCCGTTGAACCAGATGCCAACGAGTTAATTACATAGAAGAAACTCGTGTTCGGCGTTGACGTATAAGCACCGGCCGCAGGATTTGTGCTCTCACCACGGTATGATGTCGAACCGGACGCCAGAGAGCTGATGGTGATAAAGAAGCTTGTATTCGGATGCGAAGAGTACGCACCGGCCGCAATGTGCGATTCCTGACCGCGATATGCCGTCGAGCCGGAAGCCGATGAACTGATTACATAGAAGAAACTCGTATTCGGCGTTGACGTATAAGCACCGGCCGCAGGATTTGTGCTTTCGCCACGGTATGATGTCGAGCCGGACGCCAACGAACTGATAGTGATAAAGAAGCTCGTATTCGGTTTGGAGCTATACGCACCGGCGGCAATGTGCGATTCTTCGCCACGATATGCCGTTGAACCGGTTGCCGAAGAACTAATCGTTATAAAGAACGACGTATTCGGCGAAGACGAGTATGCACCGGCAGCCGTGTTACAGCTGGAACCGCGATAACATCCGGAACCGGAAGCAAAAGAGTTTATGGTATAGAAGAACGACGTATTCGGTTCCGAACTGTATGCGCCGGCGTTCAGGTCTTTACAGCCTTCGCCGCGGTAGCAAGTTGAACCAGATGCGATTGAGCTTTCTACATAGAACCATGCCGTATTCGGCGAAGACGAGTATGCACCACCGGCTATATAGCAATTTTGACCACGATAGCAGGTTGAACCCGATGCATAGGAATTAATAGTTACGAAGAACGACGTATTCGGAACCGATGTATAGGAACCTGTTGCCAGATAACATTCCTGACCGCGGAAACAGGTCAAACCGGTTGCCGTTGAACTGATGGTAACAAAGAACGACGTATTCGGACGAGAGCTGTAAGCACCAACGCTCGGCTCGCAGGACGTTGCGCGGTAGCAGCGGGTCGCATCATTACAGAGCGCGCGAATATCGCCAAACCACGGATACCAGTCATTTTCTATCTCTTCATGGTCGCGAATATCTTCAAAGTTCGTTTCACAGCCAATCTTTTTATAACAGCCGGATGCATCATTACATTCATTGATTTCATACAAGCAAGCCGGATAAATTTCCTTATCTTGCAGACCGGTATAGAATTCATCCCAATACGGCGCGTTCAGCGAGCTCAGGTAAAGCTCCTGTTTGCCGGTTTTGTTATCAACATTAGACGCATTGATAAACGAACTGTAGAATCGGTTTTCTTCACTACAGGAAATCTTTTTCCAACACTGGTGCTGCGCATCATCCTGGTGGCAGTTTGTCGTAATATAGGTACAACCGTTGTTGGCGCTGGTTATGCGACACCCTATCCCTTTGATACAAGAGGAATTATTGACAGCATCGTAAGTGTTGCCGTTTTTGGTGTAAGTTCCGTAGCCGGGGTTAACATCCGCATAAAAGGCATCGTGATACGGATTGTTTTTAACATATTGGGCACTGTAGTTGTAGCCTTTCTGATTTTCAACAATTTCCATCCATTTCAGATAGGCCTCTTCCGAATCGTAAATTACGCCTTCGTTGACATGATTGCTGTACCATTTGCGGACATTGTTACATCCTGTCCACAAATAACAGTAGTTCGGCACGTCATTACAGTTCAAACCGTTACCGGTATCGTTACCGGAACCGTCCGACTGAGCATACGAACATACGATTTTGTTAGTCAAATTATAATCTTCCGTAACCAATCCGTTTCCGGTCGTATTCAGCGCCTTAATCAGCTGAACTGTTCCGGACGCGTCTTTTTCGTTGGTCATCTGGTCTTCGGAAAGATACGGAATAAAGTTGTCCCAACCGCCTGCCAACTGAGCACTGTCGTTACGGTAATATTCCTTACCGGTATTTAATTCATCATGATTGCAGTCATATACCTGCATACAGCCGAAACCACCGCAACGGGTTTCCTGACGGTATTTACAGTATTCACCGGTATTTTCAAAAAAGAATCTTCTGTCTGTATTACACTGGGAGAAGCGGCACTTTCCTCCATAAAGTTTGCTGTCCCATGCGCACCGTGCCTCATACGGTACAAGATTTCCGTCCAAATTAACAATCGGATCGCCATTTCCATCTAAAAGCGCCTTATCGTCGGGGTCGTTTGTCCCGTCAACCTCGACAAAGCCGTATGAGCAGCCGCAGTATTGCCAGTATGTGATGTTGTCTGCTGCGCCTTTACACGACTTGCCATAGCCGACCAATGCGTCGTCAATTGAGCATTCCTGATATCCTTCATTTGCAACCAATGTGGAACAACAGTCGTTATCCTTGTACTTTGCCTCATCCCCGGCATAACAGAACGTTGCACCGGCACGAGGGTTCGCACACGTCTTGTAGGAAGAATCGCATTCTCCTTCTCCGACTCCATAAAAACCGTTAGTATCACAACTCAAATCTCCGAGTCGGCAAACCTTCGCCAATGAGGCCTCGGAGTACAGCAAGCCAAGCGCGGCAACTGTAATCAGTATCAGTTTTTTAGTCATCACATACCTACTTTTAAATAGAATAATACTCTTGGGAGAGTACCATATTTTTGGACAAATGTCAATCCTTTTTAATATGCGAATCGTAAAAAAAGCTTTAAAATGTGCAGTTTGAGATTAAATTTTATGTTTTATTTTATACTTTTTACTGTTTAATTTTTGTGCGCAGATTTTCTAAAAGCCCCTCTACCCCCTTAGGAGATTTTGCAATAAACGAGGTATATTCGTTGCGCGCCGTCTGAGCCAAACTTACATTTTCAATAATAATATCTATAATTTTAAGCTTGCCGTTATGATTGTAAACACGCCATTTCACACTGACCGGCTTACCTTCCGGCATCGGGACTTTGGTATTTACAAAAATCTGGCTGGGATTGCTTGCCGGGCTCGCCCCTTCAAATACAAATTTCTTACCTTTGAATTCATCAAACCGCTTTGACCACGTCTGAACATTAAATTCCTTGTACAGGTTTATGAACTCCGCCTGCTGCTTTGCCGAAGCAGTCCGCCAATAGCGGCCAAGCACATATTTTCCGATAAAATCCAAATCCAGGTTCTCCGTAAACAACTGCTTGAATACTTTATTTTTTTCTGTCGGAGAAGCGTTTGAATTTATAATCTTTTCAATTCCTTCCCTGGTCAGATTTTCCACCATTTCCACCGCTTTGCCGCCATCTATCCCTGCAGACGCAGCCTGAGCAAAACCAAACATCAAGAATAAAAATGCCAGTATTTTTTTCATTTCGTCCCTCTTAAATTCTAAAAATCGTCGTTCATTTCGCCCATATCAAAATCATAATCAGGCACCGTATTTTCCTCATTCCGGCCGCAAGCCTTTATTTTGCCCCGGTTTTGCAGATATGCAGATTTTACGGCTTCATAATAGTCAATCGAGCCTTCTTCCAGACTTTCAAGGAATTTCAAGTTCTCAGCCATCAGATTCAGATACTTCAAACCGCTCGCCGTATAATATACGAGCCATGCGTCCTCCCCTCCGCTCTCCTGTGCAATCCAGTACCCGGGAGAAGAGTACCCGTCTACGGTAAACCCTACGGCAGCGCGCGGGGTGCTCGGGCCAACCACCGGCAAAACAATAAACGGGCCATCAGGCACGCACCATGTCGCCAGCGTTTCATCAAAACCGGTCTTATCCTTTTCCATCCCCATAGAAGACGCTACGTCGTATAAGCCGACAAGACCGAATGTCGTGTTAATAACAAAACGGCCAAGATTATTGCCGGAATCAGCAAGTTCCCCCTGAAGAATATGGTTTGCCGCAGATATCGGTTCATCAATATTACTAAAAAAATTTGTTACACGCTGGCGAAAGTACTCATTTGTTACCGCGCGGTAGCCTTTTGCCACAGGCCGGATGACGAATTTATCCAGTTTATTATTAAAAGAAAACATTGCCCGGTTATATGTTTCCAACGCCGTGTCATTCTCCGGCGAAACAGTTTCAGAGGCAGGCGCTCCGGCGCATCCGCCCAGTCCAAGCAATAATAATAATGCAGTATATGTAAAAAACTTTTTAGTCAATTTTCCCTCAAATCTCAAAAAATATTTTGGTTTAATATAGCGGCTTTATTTGATAAATCAACTATAAAATTCTTACTTGCTGTATGTAAACAGACATTTATGCCGCTGTTCCGGATTAAATGAAGGCATACCTGTCTAAAAATGCAAAAATATTACAAATTGGAAATGTTTTGTGTTTTGCAAAACAAATTTCCCGCGCTAGTATTCATATATGTCATAATTTTTGAGAGGAAGACACTGATGACTACATATAACGGAAAAATCAATCTTTTCGACTGCGCCACCGCGCAGAAAGTAATCGGCCAGGAAACATTTTTAAATGCGTTCAAAACCGTTCTTGACCACGGCGCTTATTGTCAGGGACCGGAAACCAGAGAACTGGAAGAAAAACTCGCCCAATATTCGGGAACAAAATACTGTGCAACAAATGCTTCCGGTACAGATGCCCTGACGCTGGCTCTTATGGCCTGGGATGTCAAACCCGGCGATGCTGTTTTTGTTTCTTCGTTTACGTTTGTCGCTTCTGCAGAATGCGTCGTCTTGCTTGGCGCCACGCCGATTTTTGTTGATTCGGCACCGGACACGTTTACGATGGATCCGGCAGACTTGAAAAAAGCAATTGAAGAAGTCAAGAAAGAAGGGAAACTCAATCTGAAGGCCGTCATTGCGGTAGACATCTTCGGTTCGCCCTGCAATTATGACGAAATTATGAAGATTGCCCATGAAAACGGCATGAAAGTTTTGAGCGATGCCGCCCAAGCTTACGGCTCTACGTACAATGGCAAAAAAGCCGGTTCCATTGCAGATATGACTGCAACTTCATTTTATCCGACAAAGCCTTTGGCTTGTTACGGAGACGGCGGTGCAACTTTCACAAATTCCGAAGAAGAATACGAACTTTTAAAATCCTGCCGCGTTCACGGTATGAGCTCAACAGACCATTATGATAACGTTCGCCTCGGCGTTACGGGACGTATGGACTCTTTCCAAGGGGCTGTTTTATTACAAAAGCTTAAAATTTTTGATGATGAACTGGTAAAAAGGGAAAAAATTGCGCAGACGTACGATAAAGAGCTGAGCCCTTACTTTGGTAAACAAAGAGTTCTTGACAATGCCACTTCCGCCCGGGGGCTGTACACAATTACCTGCGAAAAAAGGGATGAGCTGATGGCGTTCCTAAAAGAAAACAACATCCCCTGCGGCGCATACTATCCGCGTCCGGTCAACACACAGACTGCTTACAAAAAGTGGAATACGAGAAGCCTTCCCGTATGCGAGAAACTTTCCAAAACAGCTTTAAGCATACCGATGCATCCGTATTTGGAACCGGAAGCGCAGGAATATGTCATCAGCAAGATGAACGAATTTGCCGCCAAGTACGCTCAAACCGCTGCATAATCCGTTTGTCCGACATTGCATCAACAGACGCCGAAAGGCGTCTGTTTTTTGTATCTCGAAAGCCCCGGATAGACCGACGGGGTCTTTTTTGTCGGAGTTTATACACTGGGTTTACATACTGCATTATAGGCAATTGTACAGATGGTATCGCTATGGTTATTGATTTTTTAAGTAAATTATCCTATATTACAGTCAGAATCATAATTTTAGAAGAAGGGGAAACCAAATTATGTTAGAAAGTAAAGAATTTGCCGCATACAGCAACGGTCAGGTTATTGACGAAGGCTTAAGGAACTTTATGCTGAAGATTTACAACTATATGGCCGGCGGTTTATGCGCTACGGCTTTGGCCGCTTATATAATTGTCAGCAACACCTCATTGTTGCGCCTGTTTTTTAATGAATCAGGCTACTCGGCATTCGGCTGGCTGGCTTTATTTGCACCGCTGATTTTAGTATTTGCCTTTGGCTGGGTTTTACAGAGAGGAACATTGCAACAAGTTCAAGCCATGTTTTGGGGGTATTCCGTATTGATGGGCGTTTCTCTTGCACCGATTTTTCTGGTATATACCGGTGCCAGCATCGCCCGTGTCTTTTTAATCACGGCAGCAACGTTTGGCGCTCTCAGCCTGTACGGATATACGACTAAAAAAGACCTTAGCGGCTGGGGAAGCTTTTTGTATATTGGCGTATTCGGATTGATTATCGCCTCTATTGTCAATATCTTTATGAAAAGTTCCGGACTTGATTATGCCTTGTCCTACCTCACGGTATTTATCTTTGCCGGACTTACGGTTTACGATACGCAGAATATGAAGTCCCTGTACTATGCAAACGGCATGGGCGGTGATATGGCAGCGAAAGGTGCTATTGCCGGTGCATTGTCATTGTATCTTGATTTTATCAATATGTTTATGGCGTTGTTAAGACTGCTTGGCGACAGAAGATAAGACAAAACAGCAGGCCGGTTTTAACAGCCGGCCTTGCTTTTATAATAAGAGGAAGAGAAGATGGATAACAATATTTTTGATTTGTATGCTAAAAGGCACAGTTTTTATAATATAACCAATGATTGCCCGCTAACCGCGGAAGAAATTGAGAACCTAGTTCAAAAATCTTTAGAACTGTATCCAAGCCCATTTAATTCGCAAAGCGCCAGAGTTATGGTTTTATTCGGCAAAAACCACAAAAATTTATGGAGCATTACTCAAACAGAGCTTTTAAAAGCTGCACCAAAAGAAAAGGCTCAGGCAATTTCGGATAAAATTGCAAGCTTTGCTAACGGGCACGGAACTATTTTATATTTTACAGATACTGCAGTTACCCAAGCATTACAGAATAAATTTCCGCTTTATGCTGCAAATTTTGATAATTGGGCTTATCAGTGCAATGCTATTTTGCAATTTATGGTGTGGACCGCTTTGGCCAATTCCGATATTGGCGCCAACCTGCAACATTATAATCCTCTTATTGATGATGCTGTTCGTCAAGCTTTTAACATACCAAACAATTGGGAACTTGTTGCCCAAATGCCTTTTGGCGGCATTGGTGCAACTCCTCAAGCACACAGTGTTGAAAATATAAAAGAAAAATTTATTATTAAAACATAGATTACAAGGTGTGAACACAAGAGTCTGCCTTTTGTGTTCTCCCATCCTGTTTCAACAAGACTAATTGTTCTGTTTTGTGATATATTGAGGCGGGATAATACCATCTTTAACAACTATCAGATAATAGGGGACAACCGAAAAACGCAGCCCTAATTTTTCATTACATACAGACCAATCTACCGGAGATGTATCTATATCGGCAACTGAATCCAGTTTCACCAAACGTTCATCAACATCTTGTGGTAAATCTTTATCTAAATCCGGACGAATTGCCGGTGAAACATAAACGGCTTCTATCAGTCCGTCTTTCATCAGGCTATTCACATCAATTGCGAACAAATCGGCATTTTCAATAAACGGCTTAAACATATTAATACTTTTTTCAGTGTATTGTATTGGCTCAGAAAAAGCTCTGACAGCACGACTTCTTCCTTTAAAACACCGTTCCATCCACTGACATATCCCGTTATGTGTGGTTTCACCGGAGCGTTTGTAATAATAGCTTAAATCAGCATGAGGATTTTGGGCAAAGGATAATATTCCGTCTGTCAATACTGTATTTCCTTTGGCTACGTAATGATATAATCGCATCTTTTTCTCCTCTTTAACTTCGTTTATATTATTGTGAATTATTACAAATATTTTTTTGCTTTCAATAACTAAATCATTCGGCAGACAATTAAATTGATAAATAATACAGAATACCGTGTAATTATCACATTAATGAGTATGAGAAATTCTAACAAAAGTGACAACGCTTTAAGAAGAACCAATTGATCAAACAAAGCGACGGTAACGGCTAATGTTTCAGCTCGATTAAGAATTTCATTAGATAAAAATAGTTTGATTTATATTGCGGAAAGTTCTTATCAAGACTTTTAATCTCAAATGTGATATTACAATAAAGCTGCATGGCTTTAACGAACAGATAAAAACCTTATTCTGCTGCTATTGCCATATCCAAGGCAAATGCGATGAAAAAATGTATAATGAACTAAAAGCTGAGATTGAACTTGAAAAAGAAAAATTGCAAAAGGATATGGACAGATACCTTGAGATTGATACTGCAATCGATGAAATCTTGGCAAATATCGCTGAAGTGGCTGCAAATGTTGGAAAATTCTTAAAAAGTCCGATTATTTCGCAAAAAAGAGATATTTTGAAATTAATATTATCGAACTGCAAAACTGATGAAAAAAATCTTTGTTTTACAATAACTAAACCGTTTGATAAAATGCTAAAAACGCCTGAAATTGACAAATGGTGCCGCTAGTAAGAATCGGACTTACGACCCCGTCATTACCAATGACGTGCTCTACCACTGAGCTATAGCGGCATATACAAACTGATAACCAATGACATGCAGAAACTTTGTACTACAGTTTCATCGGTTAACGGTTGTCAGAATAACCAAACTTTTTATAAAATCAACATAAATTTTCAAAATTATTTATTTTTTTCGCATTTATATAAATTTTCAGGCTTAAACAAATAATTTATTTGAAAAAAATTTCATATAATGTTAAATATGGATTTGTCAGTAACTTTTAGGGATGTCTTGCAATATGCCCAATAAAAAACATATAAATAAGCCGGAGCGGCCTTTTAAAACAAAGCCAATGAATTTAGAAAAATTTCTATGGCTGCGCAAGAATTTTATTTATTGTTTAGCTCTGACTGCGCTTTTATGGATTGTCGGCATAAGTTATTATATTGACCATTTTATCGGGTGGAACAGCATTTTTGCAATTGAACCGGCCGATTTCGGCTTTTTCGTTTTATCTGTAACGGTTCCATTGTTATTGTTGTGGTTTATCTTGGCGTATATCGAAAGAAGCAGCAGTCTGGATGCCAACGCCGAATTATTTCAGAATTATATTGAAAACCTATTATACCCTGACGAAACTGCTTCGAGACAGGCAAGAGCCCTTGCTGCTACTTTACAGGAGCAGACACATCTTTTGCAAAAGGAAAATAAAACGGTTATTGAACAATCTGCAAAAATAAAAACAGATTTGGACGCAAGATTAGCAGAATTAAGCAATATTTTGCAGCTTTTGGACAGTTATTCAGCCAAGACATTGACGGATTTAAATGACGGCGTTAAAACTCTGGCAGATAAATGCTCCTATATTACGGATAAAACAACCAATGCCGTTTACAATATACGCGAAAGTTCTGCGGAAATGGCCGAAAACGCTTCATTATTTCTTAGCCGCATCAACCCTCTTTTAGATGAAATTTCTGCTCTGTCCTCCAATGTAAAGAATAATATTGCCGACAATAAGATTAATCTGACCGAAGTAAAGAACCAATTGGAGCAAAGCGCAGAAATCAGTCAGGCTCATATTGATAATATGTTAGCCAAGGCTGCCGAAAATACATTAAAAATCGAACAATCTTTTTACAAAACATCTGAAGAATATGACGCCCTATATAAACGCATGGACACAAGCATTTCAAGCCTGGAGGGACGGGTTGAAGAGCAAAAAAGACTTATCAGCACTCAAACCAAAGTTCTGGACCATAATTCCGAACTTTTGGATAATAAGCTGTCAAAATACGGGAAAATTATATCACAAGAAATAGATAAACTGGTTAAAAATTCCGTGGAATTAGAAAAAATCACAAAAAAACAAATTAGCACGCTTAAAAATGTTAATATGGAAACAGGCAAAGCCATCCACGGCATCGGCGATGTTTTTGACGAAAAGCGTTCAGAGCTTGAAAGACGCTGTGAATATGCGGTTAACAGTATGCAAAATGTCATTATAGCTATCAACAAGGAAACTGACAAATTGATATCCTTTACCAATTTAACACAAGCTAAAAATTACGATTTGCAAAATATTACAGAAACCATCGTCGATAAAATTGGCGACATCAGCGGAAAACTGGCATTAAAAACAGATGCGCTTAAAGACAAAGCCGTTGAAGTTATTGACAAGTTCACAGAAGCCAGTGAGTTAATTACCCGCAGCACAGATAAGATAAATATGTCTTCCAATTTGGTGGTTACAAACGGAAAACAAGGCGTCAAGCTTTTGGAAGAGCAGAATTTTTATATAAACAATGCCATGACAAATATGGATTTGGTAAAGGAAAAGCTGGACAAACTGCGGCAAGATATCAAAAAATCGGCAGAAGAAGTAACGGCCACACTGGCGAATTACGAAAAGCAAATCGGACAATTTAATGAGTCCGGACAATTTAATGGTTCCATAAGTTCCGGAAAATCCAAAACTTTTACATCGGAAGCTGAACAGCAGGCTTCTGACATCGACAGAGAAAAGCTCATATACACGGCCAAAGAAATCGGAAGATTTCTGCAAACGTTAGGTCTCAGAGCCGACAAGTTGTATGCAGGCGCGGATATTTTTGACCTGTGGGATGATTATCTCAACGGCAACAATTTGGCTTTCACGAATTACCTGACAACAAGAATGACCAAAAAACAAATCGCATCTGTTCGCAAAGCATTTGACGATAATATTGATTTTCATAACCTTGTCATAAAATATCTGTTTCTTATGGATACTTTTATAAAAGAGATGGCAGCTCCAGCTGAAGAAAGCCGCGATGAATTAATCAATTTATCGGTAAACGCTTCGCTTGACAGAATGTATTTTATTTTAATTAAGGCATTAAACAGTGCTGAATAGCAAAATGAATAGTATCATCGGACTCAAAAGCAATGTTTTTCTGGCACCAATGGCGGGTATCACTGATTATCCGCTACGAAAGCTGGTGGCAGAAAAAGGAACTGCAAACCTCTATTCGGAAATGGTTGCGATAAATGCTATCAGCCGCAGAAATCCTAAAACATATAGGATTGCCGACGTCAGAAACGAACCGTATCCGGTTATTGTACAGCTGGTGGGCAATGATCCTTATTTATTTTCTGAAGCAGCAAAGCTTGCTGCTGATTTAGGTGCATATTCTTTAGACATTAATATGGGATGTCCGGTCAAAAAGGTTGTCGGCAACGGTTCCGGCTCCGCCCTAATGAAAAATTTACCGCTTGCATCCAAGATTATTGAAAGCACAGTCAAAGCCACTCCGCTAAAGGTATCCGTGAAATTTCGCAAAGGCTGGGACAACAATACGGTAAATGCTCCCGAATTTGCCAAAATGTGCGAAGACAGCGGAGCCTGCTATGTTACAGTTCACGGCAGAACGCGGGCACAAGGATATTCGGGGACAGCCGACTGGGATATTATCAGACAAGTCAAAGAAGCTGTCAACATTCCGGTTATCGGAAACGGGGACATAACATCTCCTTATCTCGCCGGACAAATGCTCCGACAGACAAATGCGGACGGCGTAATGATTGGCCGCGGCGCATTGGGAAACCCTTGGCTTCCCGGACAGGTTCATGATTATATAACCTCACAAAAGGCTTCTTTACCTATACCTGTTGCCGATATAAAAAATGCTCTTTTGCAACAACTCGCCGATATGGCCGATTTTTATGGCCAGGAAATGGCTGTTGCCATTTCACGTAAATTTGCCTGCTGGTACTCAAAAAACCTGCGTGACGCAAAAAAATTCCGCGAAACCTACAACAAAATTTATGATTATCATGCGGCTCTCCGCGCTATTGAAGATTATTTTGCCCAACAAGAGAAGGAGTTATGATACAATGAAAATACTTATCGGCGGTGCAGGAAACGTCGGCCGCAGTATTGTCGACTACTTATCCCAAGCTAATAATGACATTATCGTTACGGATACCAATAAAGAACGTCTGGATGAATTGGCGAAAGAATTTGATGTTCAGACCTTGCAGGGCTCTATTTCACATCCCGGTATTATGGAAAAGATGGGAGCTAAAGGCGCAGATATCTTAATTGCCGTTACAGATAATGACGAAGTTAATCTTGTCGCCTGCCAAGTTGCCCATACATTGTTTCAAATTCCGAAAAAGATTGCGAGAGTCGATTCCGAATATTTTCTCAATCCTTTGTGGAATACGTTGTATAGCGATAAAAATCTTCCGGTAGACTTGGTTATTTCTCCAGATGTCGAAATAGCCAAAGCGATTTTAAATCTGATAGAAATTCCGGGAACAACAGCTGTTTTTCCACTAGTTGACGAGAAACTTTACCTTTTGTCTTTTAAATGTTCGGACAAATGCCCTCTGATAAATACGGAAATCAATGAAATAAAAAAATATTATAACAGTCCCGTTATCCATATTATCCGCGAAGATAAAAGTTTTTTTGCCAAGCCCAATGAAACTATTCATGCTGAAGACGAAATTTTCATCCTGGTAGAACGGGACAAAGTTTTTGATACGTTGCATGATTTTGGCATTATCGTTAAACAAAACGAAAATCTGGTTATGTTTGGAGGCAATGCAATTTCCTACTACATTGCAAGCGTTCTTGAAAAAGACGACAGTATTTCCAACTGCAAGATTATTGAAGATGATAGCCGCATAGCCCAGGAACTGGCTGAAAACCTTAACGACACGCAAATTATAAAAGGCGAAATGATGAGCGATGCCATTCTGGAAGAAGCAGAGATAAAAAATGCAGATGTATCTGTTGCCGTTACGGAATATGATAAGGACAACCTTTTAGCTTCGCTCATTGCACGAAAATGCGGTGTATCCCATACCTTATCACTGGTCAATTCCAGAGCTTTTGACAGTTTGATTGACAATGGGGAAGACAATGTTATCGTTGACCGTTCATTGGTAACAACCTCCGCAATGCTTCAGGATTTGCGTAAAGCTAAAATTAACAATGCCTACTGCCTTAAACGGGGAATGGGAGAAGTTTGGGAAGTACGTATTGATGTAGACAGCATTAACACAGAAAAACGGATTGAAGATATCGGTCTCCCTGAAAAATGCAAAATTGGAGCGATTTACCGTAATGAAGAAATCATTTATCCCAAATCAGATGATAAAATTGAGGAAAACGATATTTTAATCGTCTTCGTTTCTCCCGCAGCAATGCGCAAAGCCGAAGAAATTTTCAGACTTTAAATACACCGTTTAAAACAAACATATTACCCTGAACAGCGTTAAATTCAGAATATCTTCTATGTTTAAATCAACGACTGCGCCGGGAACGCAATATATGTCCGATACCGTGAACAACGTCTCTGATTACGGTTCCTCTGTTATATTCCCCGTCACGAACCATATCTCTTCTGATTTCCCGATCCCGACTGCGATCATATGCACCGGTTTTCAATTTTTGTGAACTGATACAACTGCGATATGTTGTCTGTTCATCCCGATCATAACGACTTGCGGCTTTTAATATGACATCTCCGGTTCGAATATCAACATAAGCTCCGGAATATTTTATGCTTAATCCGCGCGATAATTTCCGGTTATAGACATAATGCTCCTGATTCGGTGTACTAGCAACCATTTCGTTATGAATATAATTTCTGTCCTGACTGCGGTCATAAACTCCGACACCGAGTTTTTGTGATTCCAAACATGCATCAATCGTAGAGCGGTAGTCTTTATCATGAGGATCCGCTGCTTTATATATAACATCACGGGTTTCATAATCAACATAAGCCCCTGTGTATTTTACACTCAATCCGCGGGACAACCGGCGGTCATATTCAAAGTTCCCATCATTGTAATCAGCATCTGATACACCATCTAACGGAAATTCTGCCGCCGGCTCCATACTTTCTTCCGGCAGAGCATACGCTTCAATTCGCGCCTCGGGAGCAGACGCAGTCTTTGCCTCTCCTTTGCCGGGCAGACTTACCAATGCAGCTATTCCAGCTGCTAATAATTCTTTTTTTAACAATGTCCTCCGACGATTTTTTTTAATTTTTTCGATACTATCAGACATTCAATTTCTCCTCTTCTGACTGTAAGGTTATGTTTTATATTAACATATTTTTGCGATATCGTAAAGGATTTTTTTCAAAGAGCATATTAGCGTTTTTTTAATTATATTTCGCTTAATTTCCGCGAATTGCTTAACAAATAAATTATTTGGATTATAAAAAAAACAGCCTTACAATTGCATTGTAAGGCTTCTATTGGTGGGCGTTGAGGGATTCGAACTCCCGACCCTCTCGGTGTAAACGAGATGCTCTAACCAGCTGAGCTAAACGCCCATCTCATTAACAGATGATTTTATAAATGATATTTTTTTAAATTGCAAGTAAAAAAAACAAAAATTTTGATAAAATTTTATTTACACTAAAAAACAATAACTTATAAAAAAGCAGGCTTTTATAGCAAAAGCCTGCTTAAATCTGCAACTCTTTCAAAATTAGTTTACTGCATCTTGAAGAGTTTTACCAGCTTTAAATTTCGGCTGCTTGCGAGCTTTAATTTTAATGGTTTCGCCGGTACGAGGGTTACGGCCGGTTGTAGCTGCACGCTTAGAAACAGCAAATGTTCCAAAGCCAACCAGACGAACTTCATCACCCGCTTTCAGCGCCTGGGTAATAGAAGAAATAAATGCATCCAAAGCCTTACCTGCATCAGCCTTTGTAAGACCAGCTTCACTAGCCATGCTAGCAATAAGTTCATTTTTGTTCACTGGAGGACTCCTCATAAAAAATTAACACAAAGTGAATTCTCTTCACAATTAAATTTGAGGAGATTTTTTTAATTAAATCAAACAAAAATCAATGTTACGCACAGGAAAAACCTTGAAAAACGGCGGTTTTCCGCCGTTTTTTTATCTATTCCCGTTTTATCTAATTAATTTTAGCAGGAAAACGACTTTTCGCGAAAAAAATTATCAAGAGTTTCATTCCGAATCGCCGGTTTTATTCTGTTTGTACATTCGCTGCACAATATCAGCAAACTACATTTTTAGCCAAACCGCCTAAAGATGTTTCTTTGTAATCACTGTTCAGGTTCAGCCCTGTTTCATACATTGTTTTAATAATGCTGTCCAAACTTACTTTATATTGTCCGCTTCCCCTTACAGCCAGACGGCTGGCATTTACCGCTTTTATGGCAGCCATGGCATTTCTTTCAATGCATGGGATTTGAACCAACCCTTTTATCGGATCGCAGGTCAATCCAAGATTATGCTCCATCCCAATCTCTGCAGCATTTTCTATCTGACTGAGCGTTCCGCCCTGAACCGCGGTTAATCCGGCTGCGGCCATAGAACAAGCTACCCCTACCTCTCCCTGGCATCCTACTTCTGCACCTGAAATTGAGGCGTTGGTTCGGTATAAACAGCAAATAGCAGCCGCTGTAGCCAAATATGCAATATCGGCTTCTTCATCATAAAAAGCTTTTTTATGGGCAAAACGCTGGTAATAGCGCATTACAGCCGGGACAATCCCCGCTGACCCCATTGTCGGAGCCGTTATAATTTTTCCGCCGGCTGCGTTCTCTTCTGCAACGGCAAAAGCCCACAAATTAACCCAGTCCAGAATATACAGAGCATCATCAACATTATTTTCAAAGCGCTCTTGCAGACGTTTATACATTCCAGGCGCACGGCGTTGCAACTTTATGCTTCCCGGTAAGATTCCCGGCGTATTTATTCCATGATCTATATTTTGCTGCATTATTTCAACAATTTTGCGAATATACTTTCTGGTATCATTTTCAGAATAAAGAGCATGTTCATTTGCCAGTACAACATCTTTGATTTGAAAATTATTTTTTATGCAAATATCTTTTAATTCTGCAAAACTTGAAAATTGATATGGCACATCCAGAGGTTTTCTCTCTATTTTTTGCGATATTTCATCTTTGCGGGCAATTGTTCCTCCGCCTACTGAAAAGTAAGTTTCCTCCAAGATAATGTTTCCATTGGTATCGCTGGCAATAAATTTCATCCCGTTGGGATGTTCTTTCAAAAATATCTGTTTTTCTAAAATAAAATTATAATCTATATCAAACGATATTAATTGTTTCCCGCGTAGCAGCAACTGCCGATTATTTTTTATATTTTCGATATAGTTTCGGGTTAAATCAAGCTTATCAGCTTCATATCCAAGCAACCCATAAATTACCGCGTTCAATGTTCCATGCCCTATTCCGGTCAAAGCAAGAGAACCATACAGATATATTTTTACATCCGCAACATTACTAATTTTATTCCCTAAATTATCTACAAACCGTTTAGCCGCTTTCATGGGACCTACTGTATGCGAACTAGACGGGCCGATGCCAATTGCAAAAATTTCAGAAAGACTATAATACATATCAACACTATCCAAAAAATTCCAAACGATTAGCAATATACGCTATATATTTTTAAAGTAAATATAAATCCTGCCCATGAGTGGAGCAATCCTGCATAACTTAGGGAGCATAGTAGTTGTAGTTCGCA
>ENA-OURV01001053-OURV01001053.1-human-gut-metagenome-genome-assembly--contig:-NODE-1053-length-22691-cov-6.539892_pt1 | contig 22691 bp, 23 predicted proteins | sample MGYA00242141_ERZ509072 | MGnify/ENA primary metagenome ERZ509072 (study PRJEB26280, sample SAMEA2338763) | human gut metagenome | biome: human gut; feature: human-associated habitat; material: faeces... | reverse complement strand
GCAGCTTGCCGGGTTTCTTCGGTTGTTTTTACTTCTTCGCTCATTTGAAATTCCTCCGTAAAATGAAAATAGCCCTACCGATTTTCTTCGGTAGGGCTTTGTGTTTGGGTTTAATATTCTTCTGCCAGGAGCATAGTGGAATGGTCGATGTCGTCAATGACATAGACCTTTTGATTGACTGGATTGGCAAGGTCAATCATATATTCCTTGCTGCACTCCGGCTGTTCGGAAAAGTGGTGGATGTGCTGTTTTCCATTGGATACATCAAGCTTGAACACCTGGAAATAGTCCCGTTCTTCTGGTAACTGGTCAATGCAGTTCCATAGAAATAGTTGTAACTTCACTGGCAGTTCTGCCTGAACGCCTCTGGTCAAAAATCGCTTGTTCTGGAACATCTTTTTCCCTCCTTTCGCTGGTTTGTTATGTCCCTATGCTCCGCCCGAAGGCGGTTTTTCTATGCGGTCGACATGATCGTATCATCAGTACCTGGCACAGATTCACGATAATGATATACAATTGTATCCGTTGACTTTTTCAGTGTATTACAGTGATTTTGCAATGTTTCAGTTTACGAACTGTGGTATGTTCAGGGCAAAAAAATCCCCTGTACGCTGTTGTACAGGGTGTCGCAGAGGATATGAGGGCTGACACGAGGAGTGGAAGGACAAAGGCAATTGCAGCGTTCCTTTGCACTTCTGCTGAATCCGAGCCCTCACTTAATAGAAGTCTCCTCTCTCAGATTCAGCTTGTTTCTTTTTTTCATACATCGTCTTTTCAGGTAGTGATCATTCGGTTTCGGTGGTGTGTTGATGCAAAAATATGTGGTATGTTTGTGTGTGAAATAAAACCGATCGTGTGGCGGATTTTCCTTGAAATATCCGCAAAAACCATTGACAGCATACCCTATAGAAATTATGTATACTGCTATTATTGATATGTTTGCTTGAAAGTTGAAAATCATCCGGCACTGCTGACCGTTTCTTCCATGGTGTTTTTGTCTCCCCGGTCGACAAACACCACAGAAGAACAACCAGACGGGAAAAATGTACAACTCCCTTATTTATATAAGGTGAAATTGTCAATAACACTTGACACATTAACCGCAAGGATTTTGAAGTTAAGCAGCGATAGTCAAAGCAGAATAGAACCTACGCCGTTTTACAGCTGGTGGGAGCCCACCGATTGCCGAGCAGATTCTGCGGTTACTCCAGTAGCTCATAAAATATCGCCAGACCATCGTTTTTAACGCTTCAATCGTATAATCTTCAGATCTTCTGCCTCTGTTATAAAACAATTCCTCCTTCATTCTTGCCCAGATGCTTTCGCATCTTGCATTATCGTGGCATCTTCCTCCTGCACTGTTCATGCTCTGGACAATGCCGTATTTTTGGATAGCAGTTCTATACGCAGAACTGGTATACTGGCTGCCGCGGTCGGAATGCACAATGGCTCCGCGAATCTCCGGATACCGCAAGCTCGCATTTTGCAGTGTTTCACAGCATAGTTCAGCTCGCATATGGTCTGCCATGGCAAGACCATTTGGCATCAGGTCATAGCAATCAAAAATCGCCGAAACATACAGCTTTCCTTCTTTTGCCTTGATTTCAGTAATGTCTGTAACGCATTTTTTCAAAGGTGCATCTGCTGTAAAATCACGTTTCAGAAGATCATCGGATTTGCGTGCTTCCCGGTCGGCTTTGGTGATTCCGTTGGGCTTTCGTTTGGGTCTATGGATCAGGTTTATCTGCTCCATCACGCTGCGGACAGTTGCTTCGCACGGGATTTTGATACCATCAAGCTTGCCGACTTCTTTTCTGTACTTGAGTGCCTGATACATACGTACTCTGCCGTAATCCGCATTTTCTTCGTCCTCATCATGAATTTCCAATATGGCGTCGGCAAGCGGCTGATACTTCCATGGTTTGCCCTTACGCTCAAGGTAATTGTAAAACGCCTGTCTGCTGACTTGCAGCGTGTTGCAATAAAAACTGATTTTTCCGATGTTTCTGCCGTCATCTGTCCGGATTGCAATATACATCAGCCTTTGTTCTTTCCCGATTTCTGACGGCTGGCAGCGAAAAAAGCCGCTGCATCCTCCAAAAACTCATTCATTTCGCTTAGGCGTTTGTTTTCTTTTTCCAATGCTTTGATCCGCTTCCTCAGCTGCTGGTTTTCTTCGGCGATATTCAGAGATTCTTCCGAGCTGCGTCCTCCGCAGCCAATATCAAGGCTTCCGATTTTTACTTTTCTGATCCAGCCGTACAGCGTATTTACGGGTATCTGAAGTTCATTCGCTGCATTTACCGCACCTATCTTTTTTGCAAGCTTTACTGCCTGCACCTTGTACTCACTTTCATATTGTTTATTTTCTGACATCCCTTTTTCCTTTTCCTATTTTATTCCTTTGAGGTTGGAGTGTCAAGTTTTATTATACTACATCATTCTGAGATACATAGGCTGCTCACGGGAAGGAATCTTGATCTGCGTTGTTCCATCTGTCCTGCATTCGTTCACTGTGAAATAAATGTCCGCCTGTCTGAGCAAATGTTTGCACCGATCTATTTTCCTTTTCTTCTTGAATCGGGCAGAGATACTCAAACACATCGAGGTTCGTCAGACCGATATTGAAGGTCTGACCGCCGCCCATTGACAGACCGGCAAGCGCACGGTGCGAGCTGTCACCATAGGTCGGATAATTCGCGTCAATATACGGAACAAGGTTTTCTACCAAATCCTTTGTAAAATTCTCGTATTCGTCGCTGATGCCGTTGCCGGTCGCATTGGTATTCGGCGAGACAACGATCATCGGCTGAATTTTGCCGTCGGCAATCAGATTATCGAGCATAATATTCGCTCTGCCGCCCAGCCTGCCATCCAGTGACTGCTGTTGCCGTCAATGCCGTGCAGGATATAGCACACAGCATATTTCTTGTCCGGAGAATAGCCAGGCGGTGTATAGACAAGTGCCGTGCGGTTGCTGTTCGTTGCTTTGGACTGATAAGTGATCTCAGTGACCTTACCTTTCGCAGTATTCGAGCGTTCCTGATCGTACCCCTGAGGCGGGAGTTTGCAGGAATACTGAATGCTTTGTGCGGCTACGCTTTCATTTGTCTGCACAAGCGGAAACTGTGACGGACTGATCGCGGCGCACAGCGAAACGGTAATTGCTGCGCAAATGGTGAGAATTCGTAAATTTTTCTGCATAAGGTACCACCTTTCCCTATTTCTTTTGTGTACTGCGAATGAAGGGGACATCTGCCGCACTACCCTGACCGTACATGATATGCACGATCCTCCATTTTCTATTTTAGCATACTCACCTAAAAGTTCAATACAAAAAATGAATAAAATAAGCAGAAAACGCGAATATCAACTAATTAATCCGTACAATCTGTTAAGTAATGACCAGTCAACCTGAAAAAAACCGCCCTCATTCCGATCACATGAGGGCGGTTTGTCCTATTCGGTTTCTTATTTTGCGAGGCGCTTCAAGAGTGCCAGATCGACTGCATTGAGCTTGCCGTCACCATTGATATCGGCATTCGTGGGCGCTGCAAGCGTCTTGGTCTTTATCAGCAAATAATCGCGCAGAGCCGCGGCATCCTTTGCATCAATCTTGCCGTCCTGATTGACATCGCCTTTCAGCGATGCAGCCGGCAGAGTGGTTTTGCCGTCGAAGCTGATCTTGATATAAGACACATTGATCGCCTTGTCCTCAGAACGGAAATTCAGCGTCAGCTTACCGTCGGTCACGGTCACACTGCCTTTGACGGCTGTACCGTCGGTCGCGCAGTTCTTTGCAACGACCGTCTGATCGTCCTTGCCGTAGTTTGCATAGACTGTCGGATTCTTTGAACAGTTCCACGGATCGGCAAATGCCATTTCAACGGTATATTTGCCGTTCGGCAGCGAGAATGCATAGTCGATATGGCGATCGATATTGTTCTCGTACTGGTTCTTGGTATAGCGGAAACTGCTGGACTTATCCGCGCCGTCAGCAGGGGCGTATTCATTGCACCATGTATTCGCGGTATAGAGACCACCGCCCTTGGATGAACCGTTATACTGATCGGTCGCGTCGTCAATCAGACCCCACTCTGCACCCGTGACCTCATCTACGCCGTAAAGCTGTTCGGTCAGGCAGTTATACAGACCGAATTTGTCGCTGCCGGTCGCGGTGGTCGTATCCTGATCGCCGCAGTCCACGAAATATGCAACCGAGCTGTCAAATTCATAGACCGGCTTCACCGCATTCATATAGATAAAGTCACACACTCTTGCAGAATCCTTGCCGTCCTTGCCGGAGAATCCGATATCAATGACGGAGTATTCTGTATTATTTGCCTGAACGGTTTTCAGCGATGCATCGATCACATCCTGCGGGATGAGCAGCTTGACATTGTAGGTATCGCCTTTGCCCTCGTAATTCAGCACGCCGTCAAACAGAATGCTGTTGCCTGCCGTGATGACGATGGGCTTGCCGTTATCCTCTTTGCGGAATGTCACCTGCAAAACGGTCATCGGCGCATCCGGATCGACTGCCATCTGATACTTGAACGAGCCGCCCGCCTTTGCATAGCGGTAAGTGCTGTCATCGGTCACGCCGACGGAATTGATCTCCACCATTGCGTGCAGATCGTCGCCCTCATACTGACCGTAGCCCGGCTGAACGGTATCGCTGACGGAAACCTTTGCACGCGGCGGCTTTTCCTCAATGACTGTGCCGTTCGAGAGGAACTTCCAGTAGATGCCGTAGCGCTGCTGATACTGCTGATAATGCGGGGTAAAGGTCAGCTTCTGGCTGGTATCATTCAGCGTGAATTTGAGCGAATTCTTGTCTTTTACGAGATGATCGTTGATCTCCGCCATGAACGAAGTCACAGACTGTCCCTCCTTGGAGATCGTGATATTCTGCGAGGAAACGATCGGGTCTTTCGGGATCGTGACCCACATACCGGTCGAGCTCTTTTCCATGTTCGCCGTACCGAGCTCTGCACTCAGCACGACCGGACCGTACTTAAAGCCATAAACAGCCTTGTTATCCGGCAGATTATATGCGACGACCTCTGCGGGGATCGTCACGGAGATCACATCGCCGGTCTTGAAGTCGCCGGTCACCTGCGCATAGTCATTGACAGTTTTATAGGTATATTTTGTGCCGTTGACCGCGATGGTCATTTTGCCCGCTTTCCACGAAGGGATGCGGAAGCGGAAATCGAGCGAGCCGCTGCCGTCGATCGTGAATTTCGCGGTATCGCTCTCGGGGATATTGCTGTCCTGCGTGATCTTGACCTTCTGATCTTCCCAGTTCAGGACAGAGCTCTGATACATATTGACATAGAGCGTATTGCCGCTGTGCATATACATCGTATCGCCAAGCTTTGTGAAGCTCTCCATACCGCTGCCGGTGCAGCACCAGAAGCTGTCATACGGCGAGGAATACACCTTGAAATAGCCGGTCGCCATCGGCTGGAAATAGGTCGTCATGCCGCTCTCCGGATTCTGCGAGGAAAGAATCGAGTTGTAATATGTGCTCTCATAGAAATCCATGTATTTGCGGTCGCCGGTGATCTTAAAGAGCTCGCGGCTGAGTTTCAGCATATTGTAGGAGTTGCAGGTCTCGCAGTTGCAGTTGGTGCGCTCCTTATCGAGGATGTCATCCTCACCGAAGTGCTCCCATTCACTGTTTCCGCCGGTGATATAGGTATGGTGTGTCGTGACCATATCCCAGAACGCTTCTGCATATTCCAGATAGCGCGAGGCGTCGATCTTTTCACCGTTGACGGTCTTTCCGTCGAGGACGATATAGCGTTTGAGTGCGCCGATAAACTTCGGGATCGTCGTATTTGCGTGTTTATTGGTCAGCACATTTCTGCCGCCTTTCAGAACGGCTTCATGCAGATTGGTCTCATCGAAATAGTGCGCTGCGACCGCGTGCGTATCCTTTCCGGTGATCTCATAGAGCTCATAGAGGCAGTCGTTCATGCCGCCGTACTCGATCGAAAGCACAGTATTATGCGTCTGCGCGCTCCATTTCGACGCACGGTTGTATGTCCAGTCGCCGAGGTCGGACGCGATTGTTTTCGCGGTCTCATTGCCGGTCGCATTGTATACATCGACAAGGCCCTGAACGATCTTGTGCATCGTATACCACGGTACCCACGACTCATTGATGATATTGGTCTTGCCCTGTTCGACAAGATCAAACTGCACTTCGACATTGTTGGCATTTTTGATCTGTCCGGCCCAGAGAAATCCGGGTTTTCCCTTGGAATTCTGCTGACAGACACGCATCCCGTCCAGCAGCGCCTTGATCTTGCCCTCAAGCGCACTGCGCTGTGCGGCAGTCAGTGTGGGATTCTGATATGCCTGCGCAACCGCCGTGAGATAATGTCCGACGCTGTGACCGGCGATCAGGGTATTTTCCCAGCCGGCGTAGCGCTTTGCGCCTTTAGTATCAAGCTTCGCATTTTCGCGGAAACCGCAGAGCAGCCGGTCGGTATCGAACGACAGCAGATATTCGACCTCTTTTGAGAATGCGTTGACCGTGTAGGCATCGGTCATCGTGAGGTCTGCGAGCGAGAAGTCCTCGATCGCGATGTCGGCGGCTGAAGCCGTCGTTGCAGCCGGAAGCTGCGTGATACTGCCGACGAGCATCGCCACGGACAGCATCGCTGCGGTGAGTTTTCTTTTTTTCATGTGAGTACCCCCTTATGGTTCCCCTAAAATAAAAATGAATGTTTTTGCAGTCTGTCTATACAAATCGCATCTGTTTTTATCTGAAAGACCGATCTGTAAAGTTCGGTTTATACCTTTATAACAAAGGTTCGATTAAAAAACAATGTTTTTTTGTAATTTTTATTGATATATTGTGTCATGCTGTATGTACGAGCGCAAGATAATCCACAAAAGTGTTACGATCATGTCATGCTGATATCAGAATCGAGCTAATCCCTAAAGCATTCCATAAAAAACAAAAGCATCTCCGGAAGGGGGTCGGAGATGCTTTTGTTTTGAGTTTCAGGAGTTGGGAGAGGTTTTTATGTTCAGGGGGAACATTAACAGTAGATCAGCCCCAACCGCCGGGGCCGCCGGGCTGATTGCCGCCGGTACTGCCGCCCTGTCCGAGCGTCTTGGCAGTACCGCCGGAAGCAGTACCGGAGATGTAGATTGCTGGCTGACCAAGCGTCGAAATATTCTCGCCGCCGGTTACTTCCGCACCGGAATAAGCCAGCACTTTGGAATCGCCGTATGCGTAGGTCATATTGCCGCCCGACATACTGGTTGCAAGAACCGTGCCGTCGCTGCTGGTAAAGACCATCTGCGTGGACATATTGTAGCCGCTGCCGCCGTTCATGCCGAGACCGCCGAACGCATAGCCGCCGTTGTAAGTAATGGAGTAGCCGTCGCCGCAGTCGAAGGAATCGCCGCCGTTTCCGAAGCAGTAGCCGCCGTTGAAGATAACCGGACCGTTGGAATCGAAGCCGTCAGCATCCTGGAAAGAGTCCTACGGTAAAATGTCAATAGGCAAAAAGCAGAAAAACAAGGAAGAAATCCATACATTCTGCCTAAGAAGAGACAAAAAGGGTATCTCCTACTAAAGCCTGCGCCGAAAAATTTTTTCGACGGGCTGGAGGTGCCGGATCAATACTCCTCCGGCGGGATATACAGGCGGTTAGTCTTCAGCAGTGTATAGACTAACCTGACCAACTTTCTGGCAGTGAGAGCGAGTGCGCGTTTGTGGTTGTGCTTATTAGCCTCTTTGTATTTGAGGGCGTAGAAGCGCTTGAACTCCGGGTCGCATCTTCTCAGAGCGTTTGCAGCTTCGCACAAATAGTATTTCAGATGATGGTTACCGCCCTGGATCATGCGCTTGTCCTCAGCTTCAAAGTCACTGGACTGGTGCTGTGTCCAGACAAGACCGGCATATTTCGCAAGGCCTGCCTGACTGGGGAAACGGTTAATATCACCGATCTCTGCTATGATTCCGGCAGCGAAATATTGCCAATGCCTTTGACCGAGGTCAGTGTCTGTGGGAATGCTTCCAGCATCTTTTCAATCGCTTTGTCATACTCCTTGATCTGCTTCTGGAGCAGACGAATGGTGTTCATAGATATGGCGAGCATCTGCTTGGCGGCATCTGCAATGACCTGCGGCATACACACGCTTCTCTTTTGCTGTTTGCAGGCGTATCTATTGCCAGCGTTGCACGGCGGCTCGGACATGCAAGTATGACTACCACGCAAAAGACCTATCTACATATCATCCAGGAACTTGAAAACAAAGATATTGACATTGTTATGCGCTCTTTGTCTGAACTTAGCTGATCGAGTGCAGACAAAACAAGTTGCTTTTTCTCTGAACCTATGGTATAATGGAATAAAACACCATAGTAAGGAGAGTAATCATGCCAAAAGAGCCCATGATCGACCGAGATACCTACCGTACCATAAAGAAGATGTCCCGTGAGGAACTGCAAGCCTGTCTCATACGGTATGCTGACAGTTTAAGAGAGGATGCACCTACACTTGACCTGAGAGAGCTGGAGAAGGATATCAAGGGTGTGAAAGGTATCGGAGAGAAAAGAGCAGAGGAGATCATGCAGATCATAGAGCGTCATCTTGATATTCTTGGCGAGGAAGGAAAGTGATAATCACATGATCTCTCACAACGAATATGTAATCTGGACTATAAAAAACGGTACGCTACGGATTGCTGTAGGCATCTGCAATCAAACAGAGTTTCCTATCGTATATCTGAAAGATATGGTAGCCTATAATGAAGGCGAATACAACTGCTACTCTTATTATGATGCTCCGTTATCTCCGGAGCAGGCAAAAGAGATTATAGAAGCAGCGAAAGCCGGTAATAACAGAGCTGTTCCTCATCTCATCAAAAAGTATGTTCATCTCGATTCTTCCTTGAAATTCTGTGAATGTATAGGATATACGATGCTCACCGACATGGTTTCAGATGAGTGGTTCGACAGTGTGAAAAGAATAATGGCGCTCCTTGACAGTAACCACTGCAAGGGCTACTATGAGATCAATGTTGAAGTAGAAGAGTGGTAAGAAGAGAGGAATAGGTGGTGCAGTAGTATGAAACGAGTTCTCGTCAAATCTGTCCACGGAGCATTCGACTATGTTATGGAGCATTACTACCCATATGGCATGGCTGCCGCGGCTGCAGAGCAAGGAGCATTGACGGATACTTATGCTGTGATTCCCATACAGGACAGCCACACGGGAGGTTTCGGAGTAAAGTTCGCTGAGAATCAATTCTGCATAGGCGTTCTGACTCTGTATTTCGATGATATCGTTACGGAGGTGGACGGAGCTGTTCTGTTTGATGATGACATGGCGGAGAGCATTATAGATTTTATTGAGCTGCATAAGACTAAGGTTGACACGCTTTTAGTTCATTGCTATGCTGGGCAGTCAAGATCACGGGCTGTCGGTGCATTCGCTGTTGAAATGCTCGGCGGTGACAATCGCAAATATTTTGAGGAGGGTACGCCGAATCAGTATATCTATGATGTGCTTGAGAGTGCATGGGTGAGAAAGCAACTGAGCAGGATGTGATGGCTTTACATGGCAAATGAAAATGGGACATGGATCATGAGGGGCTTAGCCTGGGATGATCCATATAGGATACGCACATGGCAGGAACTTGTGAACTGGATAAATGAGATAGGCTTCCTGCCGCTGTTTGCGAATGATATCACAGGCTTTTCGGCAGAGGAGCACGTCTCACCGAATTATTGGTGGACTGGTGATAGAGAACAAGATCCGTGGGAATGGCGTGAGATCATCGCCACAAGCCACGAGGTCGCCTACGGAAAGTTCTTCGGCGGCAAGACCGGATTCATCAGCAAGGCATGGCTGCCATACTTTGCAAACTACCGGCGCAACGGCTACGATTTTGATTCCCGCTACGAGGACGGTCTTGCCACATATCGAGAGAAAGTCATCATGGATTATTATATCGGTGAAGACAGCAATGGTGATATGGTATGGAAGCAGGACGAGATTCTCTCGACCGAGCTGAAGAAGATGGCAGGCTTCGGCAAGGGTGGATTGAAAAACTACCCTGGCATCATCACCGGGCTGCAAATGCAGCTATATCTGGTAATCTCAGACTTTCAGCGTCGCAAGAACAAGAAAGGCGCTGAGTACGGTATGAGCGTATCTGTGATGTTTCCACCAGAGAAGCTTTGGGGATACGATCATGTGACGAGAGCCTATAGTGAGGAACCTATGGAATCATGGCTACGGATATTTGACCATGTGAAAGAGATGTATCCGGAGAACTGCGATGAGGCTGTGATCAGGCTGATTGGGAAGAAACCTATAGACTGACGGACAATTTCCGCTTTAGCGGTTGTGGAGCGATTTCCACAGCCGCTATTTTTATTTGACGGTCTTTTTTCGTTGTGAGGCGTGAGAAACGCTCGTAGGACGTGACGGAGGTTTTCCGTTATTACAGGAGCAGGCAGATGTGCCTGACGGACACTTTCCGTTATAACCACCGTTGATGTTCTCTTCACACACCTAATATCACCAGATATGAGACTATAGATTGCCTTTATATCTGGTGCTTTTGTATCTTGCAATTATCTTGAAATTCGAGTAATATATGATACTGATACCCAGAGTATAGGGCAAAAGAGTAGTCTTATACCGGATGTCGTGCAACCTCGTATCCACAAGACATAGAAAAAGCCATATCGCTGATATAGTGATATAGCCGCAAAACTCTAAAACTTGCGTAAAAGTGCTTATTTTGCGAAGGGTATATAGTATTTTTCATGATACAGAACCTATGTTTCGCACTATAATAAACACTTGACTTACTCTATAAAATAATTTACATTAAGTATAGCATAATCCGCCAAAAAATCAAGAGGGTTTGCAGAAAAATGTCAAGAAAATTTTTATACTGTGGATTTATGTTGGTACAAAATCAACAATGAGGAGAAACTTGGAGGATGTAATATGAATTTATATTTAAGAAAAGACGGTAGATTCGAGAGTCGTATCCCAAACGGCAAGAAGCCTGACGGAAAAAGGGCGTTTTTATACGTCCTCGCTCGAACCAAAGAGCACTTCTTGAAATACATCAAGTATTCCTGCGTCATTTTCATGCAATCTGACGAAAAATCTGTCTGCGCAATCTGCATACCCGATTTAATCAGTGCTTCCTTAAATTAATGTCAGATACAGTTTCACAAACTGCATCAATTTATAAAAAACAGCACTGGAAATTCCGGCGCTGTTTTAATATTTATGAGCTTTCTTTCTGGATAAAAGTCCACGGCAGCACTTCAGAAGAAACCTCCCTGCCGTTCAGGATATCGACAAGCTTTTGTGCGGCTATCCTTCCGATGTTCCTGTCCTCATAGGAAAGCGAGGTTATCGGCACCTGGGATATCCGGCTGAGATTGCTGTTGTCGAAGCTGACTACCGCAATGTCCTCCGGAACGCGTCTGCCACTGGAAAGTATGCATTTCACAAGCCCGAACGCTACCTCGTCGTTATAGCATACGACTGCCGTGTTATCACCGAGGCGCTTTAGTACCTCCTCCGGATCATCGAAGAGTTTTTCCTTTGTCTCAGTGGTGTACCAGAACACGTTCTCGTCAGGGATTATCAGACCGTTGCGGAACAGCTCCGAAATAAAGCCCGAATACCGCTGATGACCCTGGATATCATCGCTCTTGAAATACCCTGCGATTTTCGTGTGACCGCGGTCGATGAGGTGACACACAAGCTCGGCGCCACCCGCCTGATTGTCCGCACAGACGGAATAGGTGCCGCTGAGGGTCGGGTAATATCCGTTGAAAAAGACTATCGGAATACCCATGCCTATAAGCTTCTCGTACAAATCGAAATTCGGGTTCGGCATTGCGGATTTTGTACCCTCTATCAGTATGCCGTCAACGGGATTTTTCAGTATTTCTTCGAGAATAACGCGCTCGTTGCAGACGCGGTTGCGGGTCGCGGAAAGAACCGCGGTGTACTTGTTCTCGGACAGCACTTCGTCCACAGCCCGCAGCTGGCTCGGAAAAATGTAGTCGCTGATGTACGTTGCAACTACCGCTATCTTTCCGGTCCTCGGGTTCAGCCGCTTCGGGCGCACCACCGAACCGCTGCCCTGCCGCTTTATTATAAGATCGTCTTCTACCAGGAGCGCCAGCGCCTTTCGTATCGTCTGGCGGCTGACGTCGTACTGAGCTGTGAGCAACTCCTCGGTAGGTATCGCCTGACCCTCGGTATATACGCCGTTTTCAATATCAGTTTTTATTGCCTGCGCGACAGTTTCATATTTAGTCATATATTATCGCTCCTATAAAAAAGTACAAATTCAAACTCTGGCAGAATACAAATCCACCTGCGTATATGATACAACTTTGTGCTCGACTTGTCAAGATATTTTCGTACGGCGGCATATTTGTTTGTAATGGAAATGTACAATTTGTTATATATGCACAAAAGCCTCCCCGAAAGAATGTATATTTTATATATTGCATTTATTGAGCCTTTGTGCTAAAATAAGGACAGCAAACAGGAATGCAGACAAAAATAAAATTTGTAGCAAATATGCTTGGAATTTGTTCTGAACATTCCAAAACAAAACCACAACGATCATTTTTTATCGGAGGAAAAAAGCTATGAAAATCAAGAAGATTCTCGCATCGGTACTCGGTCTGGCACTCACTGCAAGCGTATTTGCAGGCTGCGGCACTTCCGGCAGCAGCGGATCTGGCTCTGGTTCTGCAAGCGGAGACCTCATTAAAGTAGGAATAATCAACAACGACCCCAACGAGTCCGGCTATCGTACAGCGAACGATAAGGACATGAAGGCTACATTCACAAAGAAGAACGGCTACGACGCTTCCTTTGCATACAGCCTTAAGAACGACGAACAGATCGCAGCGGCGCAGACATTCATTCAGTCCGAGGTGGACTACCTGCTCATCTCCGCTGCCGGCACTTCCGGCTGGGACTCCGTGCTCAAGGACGCCAAGGCTCAGGGAATCAAGGTTATCCTGTTCGACAGAACCATCGACGCTGACGAAAGCCTGTACGAGGCTTCCATCGTATCCGACATGGCTAAGGAAGGTCAGACCGCAGTTGACTGGCTGGCTTCCCAGGGACTTTCGGAGTACAACATAGTACATATCCAGGGCACGATGGGTTCCGCTGCACAGGTCGGCAGAACCGGCGCCCTCGACACCAAGGTAGCCAAGGACGACAGCTGGAAACTCGTTACACAGCAGACCGCTGACTGGAACGCAGAGACAGCACAGCAGATCGTTCAGTCCATCATCGACAGCGGCACTTCCTTCAACGTTATCTACGCCGAGAACGACGATATGGCAAAGGGCGCAGTTGCAGCCCTCGACAAGGCTAACATCTCCCACGGTGTTGGCAAGGACGTTATCGTAATGGGCTTCGACTGCAACAAGTATGCTCTTGAGAACCTCCTTTCCGGCAGCTGGAACTACGACGGCCAGTGCAATCCTTTCCAGGCTTCCTACATCGACTCCATCATCAAGGATCTTGAGAACGGCAAATCTCCCGCAAACAAGGTCATCATTATGGACGAGAAGGGCTTCGATGCCTCCACTATCACGCAGGAGGACGTTGACAAGTACGGTATCTGATCGTTCTGAACAGCCTAGCTGAATCAGATGATCAGCTATATCGAAAACGGTCCGATATGATGGATAGCATATCCCTTGTATCGGATCGTTCTGTTAACTAACAAGCCGGAGGCGAAAATAATGCGTGATGAAAATGTTGTTCTCAGGCTAGAGGGCATATGTAAGGAATTCCCCGGTGTGAAAGCGCTCCAGAATGTTGAATTCACACTGCGCAAGGGCGAAATACACGCGCTGATGGGTGAGAACGGCGCTGGTAAATCTACACTTATAAAAGTACTCACCGGTGTATATGAAAAGGACGGCGGCAGCATCTATATGTCCGGCAATCCTGAGCCTGTCGTTATCAGATCGACCCAGGATGCCCAGAAAGCCGGAATAAGCACGGTTTATCAGGAGATCACACTCTGCCCGAACCTGACGGTCGCCGAGAACATGTACACCGGCAGATCAAAGGGCGCTTTCATTAAATGGAAGAAGATGTATTCGGACGCCGGAAAGCTTCTGGAATCGCTTGATATCCCGGCAAGGCCGAATCAGCAGCTTGGAAGCTGCTCCCTTGCGGTCCAGCAGATGGTAGCGATAGCCCGCGCGGTCGATATGGACTGCAAGGTGCTTATCCTGGACGAGCCGACTTCCTCCCTGGACGAGCAGGAAGTCGAAAAGCTGTTCAGGCTTATGCTCGACCTCAAGAGCCGCGGCGTTGGAATAATATTCGTAACGCACTTCCTCGACCAGGTTTACGCAGTCTGTGACAAGATAACGGTACTGCGCGACGGTAAATTTGAGGGCGAGTACAATGCGGCGGATCTTCCGAAAGTCGAGCTGGTTTCAAAAATGCTCGGTAAGGACCTCAACAAGCTGTCCGACATGGACAAGCCCCACGAAGTCGAGCAGGAGACCAACGGCGAGGATCCGGTATTCGAGGCGGAGGGACTTGTCAGCAGCGCCGGCGTAGCGCCTTTCAACTTCTCAATAAGAAAGGGCGAGGTAAACGGCTTCACCGGACTTCTCGGCTCAGGCCGAAGCGAATCCGTCCGTGCGATATTCGGTGCGGACAGCATAACCGGCGGCACAGTCAGGATGAACGGCAAGACCGTAAAGATAAGAAAACCGCTTGATGCAATGAAGCACGGCATAAGCTACCTCCCAGAGGACAGAAAGCACGATGGTATAATCGGCGACCTGTCCGTCAAGGATAACATAATCCTTGCGCTCCAGGTAATGCGCGGAATGTTTCGGCCGATATCAAAAGCGGACGCCGCGAAATATGCCGACGAGTACATAAAGCTGTTGGAAATAAAGACGGCTTCCCCGGATACGCCGATAAAATCGCTTTCCGGCGGTAATCAGCAGAAAGTTATCCTCGCAAGATGGCTTCTTGCGAACCCCGTATACCTTATCCTCGACGAACCCACAAGAGGTATCGACGTCGGCACCAAGCTTGAAATACAGAAGCTGGTGCTCAAACTCGCCGCCGAGGGAAAGAGCGTAACGTTCATCTCCTCTGAGATAGACGAAATGCTGAACGTATGTTCAAGACTTATAGTGATGCGCGACAGAAAGACCGCAGGCGAGCTTACCGGCTCCGACCTGAACCAGTCCAAGATAATGGAAACGATCGCAGGAGGTGAAAAGGTTCATGAAAACGCTTGAAAAAACAGGCGGGAACAAGTTCCTTGCTTTTCTGAAAAGAGCGGTCAGGAATCAGATCTTTATTCCGCTGGCAACGCTGCTGATACTGGTGCTGTTCAACCTGATCGCTGATCCTTCGTTCTTCGCGATCAAATATGCTCCGAACAGCGCCGGCGATATGGTAGTTTCAGGCAACATCATCACGATCCTCGACAACGCTTCGGAGCTTGCGATACTTGCCATCGGCATGACGCTGGTAACGTCAGCCTCCGGCGGACAGGATATCAGCGTCGGCGCGACTATCGCAGTCGCAGGCAGCGTTGTCCTGAGAGTACTCTGCGGCGGTGAGGTCAGCCCGGCTGAGCTCCATGCGCCGATAATCGTTGCATTCCTTGCCTGCGTTGTTGTATCAATGCTCCTGGGTGCGTTCAACGGCGCTCTGGTGGCTTACTTCAAGATACAGCCGATGGTCGCTACGCTTATCCTCTTCACCGCAGGACGTTCCATAGCGGCATGGATAAACAACAACCAGCTCCCCGTCATCAATGATGAGAGCTTCGGCTGGTTCGGCAAATTCATTCCAGGACTCCCGCTTCCGACACCGATATTCATTGCGGCAATATGCATTATAATCATCACGCTGGTGCTCCGGTTCACAAAGCTGGGACTGTTCACCCAGGCGGTCGGCATAAACTCCGAATCCTCCAGACTTAACGGTCTGAATCCCGCGCGCATCAAGTTCATGACCTACGTCATACTTGGTCTGTGCGTTGCAGTCGCTGGATTCATCAAGGTCAGCCGTATCTCCTCCATCAACTACTCGGTAATTGCAAAGGACATCGAGATGGACGCTATCCTTGCGGTAGCACTCGGCGGAAACGCCCTCAGCGGCGGTAAATTCAACATGGCGTCCTCGATACTCGGCGCTTATGTTATCCAGTTCCTGACGACAACTCTTTATAAGTTCCAGGTAGCTCCTACCGCGCTCCCTGCATACAAGGCGGTCGTAGTAATTATCCTGGTAGTTCTCAGCGCTCCTACTGTACGCAGCAAGCTTGCAGCGCTCCGCAAGAAGATAGCTTCTCGCAGGAATCCCGTCAAGGAGGCGAATTAGTATGAAATTTCTGAAAAACGCCAATGGCAGTTCACGGAGATTATCTGACTCTAATCTGCTTCTGGTCATCACCATTGCGATATTCGTTGTAATGTATATCTGCGCGGTAGCGTTCATCGGCTCCGGCTTCACGAAGGTGCAGACCTTCTTCAACATACTTAACGAAAATGCGGCTCTGATAATCCTCTCCTGCGGAATGAGCCTTGTGATGATAACCGGCGGTATCGACATCTCGGTCGGCGCAGTTACGTCGCTTGTATGTATGTGCTGTGCAATGAACCTCGACTACGGCGGCGGCAATGTAGTGACCTCTATCCTCATAGCCCTCGGAATAGGCACCGCTTTCGGACTTGTTCAGGGTTATCTGATAGCGTATCTGGAGATACAGCCGTTCATTGTAACGCTGGCGGGAATGTTCTTCGCAAAGGGCATGACCACCATCGTCAACGCAACGCAGTTCAACGTTGAGAACGAAGAATTCCGCGCACTCAAGGAAACAAGAATTTTACTTCCCGGAATAGGCTCCACCAACAAGCATGGTGTATTTGTTCCGGCGTACATAGAAATAGGCGTGGTAGTCGCGCTGCTGATTGTGGCGATACTGTTCGTGTTCCTCAAATGGGGCAGGCTCGGACGCGGTTTCTATGCGATCGGCGGCAACAGCCAGAGTGCAAATATGCTCGGTATCAACGTCAAGCTCACAAAGTTCTTCGCTTACCTGATGTGCGGAGTGCTCGCAGGTATAGGCGGCTTTGTTTACTTCCTTCATGTCGGCTCCGGTTCACCCTCCCATGCAAGCGGAGCCGAGATGAACGCGATCGCTTCCTCCATCATCGGCGGCACGATGCTTTCAGGCGGTTCGGGCAACATCATAGGAACGCTGTTCGGAGTCATCTCGCTGAGTACGATAAAGAACATCGTTTCCTCCCTCGGACTTGACGACGCATGGTGGACGAACATTACTGTTGCGGCAATGATCTGCCTGTTCCTTGTTATCCAGAGCGTGGTTCTTTCCAGAAAGAACAAGAAAAAGGCATAAACATAAGCCGCACTGAGTATTTGTTCGGTGCGGCTTTTCTATGAAGGAGAATTATTATGAACAAGATATACTTTGTTACCGGAAGCCAGGATCTTTACGGCGAGGAGACCCTCGCGCAGGTCGCTAAGGACAGCACTCAGATGGCTGATTTCCTGAATGAAAAGCTCTCGGACATCGCAGAAGTAGTATTCCAGCCGGTGGTAAAGACCGCTGACGAAGCCGAGGACATCTGCGTGCGCGCCTCCTCCGACAAGGAGTGCATAGGCGTTATCATGTGGATGCACACATTCTCGCCCGCCAAGATGTGGATAAGAGCGCTGAAAGCCCTGAAAAAGCCAATGCTTCACCTGCACACGCAGTTCAACGAGAAGCTCCCTTACGACAGCATCGACATGGACTTCATGAATCTCAACCAGTCCGCGCACGGCGACCGCGAGTTCGGGTTCATCTGCACAAGGCTCGGCATTAAGCGCGAAGTCGTTGCAGGCTATTATCAGCACGATGACGTTACAGAGAAGATTCGCAGATTCGCTCATGCGGCTTCTGCAGTATCTTTCAGCAGGACTTTGAGGGTAGCGATGCTCGGAAACAATATGCGTGATGTTGCAGTCACTGACGGCGACCGCGTTGAAAGCGAGATACGCTTCGGCTGGAACGTGAACTACTACGGTATAGGCGACGTAGCGGAGATCGCGGACGGCGTTACCGAATCCGAAATAGATGCCAAAATGGCTGAATACACCGAAAAGTACGCGATGGCGACGGACAACATCGCCGCTGTCCGCGAGCAGGCTAAATATGAAGTTGCTCTCGACAAGTTCATTGCGCGGGAAAAGATAGGGGCGTTCACAGATACGTTCCAGGATCTCCACGGGCTGAACCAGCTCCCCGGAATCGCGGCGCAGAATCTCATGGCAAAGGGCGTGGGTTTCGGTCCGGAGGGCGACTACAAGACCGCGGCTCTCGGCGCGGTGCTGTTCAGAATGTCCGAGGGAAGAAAGGGTTCCACCGGATTCATGGAGGACTACACCTACGATCTCACTTCCGGCGAGGAGCTGGAGCTTGCAGCGCATATGCTGGAGGTATCCCCGGTGTTTGCGGCAAACAAGCCTGAAATTCAGGTGCACCCGCTTGGTATCGGCGGAAAATCCGACCCGGCGCGCCTTGTATTTGACGGCATTGACGGTGAGGGTATTGCTGTTTCCATGATAGACCTTGGCGACAGATTCCGTCTTGTATGCGCTGAGATCACGCTTGTTAGGCAGCCGGCTCCCATGCCGAAACTCCCTGTTGCAAGACTGATGTGGAAGCTGAAGCCCGATTTCGCTACCGGCGCGGCTGCGTGGATATACGCCGGCGGCGCACATCATGCGGTAGTTTCCACGGCGCTCACTGTCGATGATATCCGTCTGTTTGCAAAGATGACGAATACGGAGCTTGTGGTCATCGATGACAAGACCGACATAAACAGCTTTGAACAGCAACTTGCATTACTTGACGCTGCTGCGGCTCTCAAGAGGTAATAATATGACGATTCAGGAAAAAATACAGAACAACAAGACCTACCTTGGCATAGAATTCGGCTCCACCAGAATAAAGGCGGTGCTCATCGACGATACATTCGCGCCCATCGCTTCCGGAAGCCACGACTGGCAGAACCGCTACGAGAACGGCGTGTGGACTTATTCCCTCGACGACATCACCACCGGATTACAGCGCTGCTACGCAAGCCTTGCGGAGGACGTCAAGAGCAAATACGGCGTGGTTCCCACGAGCTACGGCGCAATGGGAATCTCCGGCATGATGCACGGCTACATGGCGTTCGACAAGGATGATAATCTGCTGGTTCCGTTCCGCACCTGGAGAAATACGATAACCGAGCAGGCTGCTTCCGAACTGTCGGAACTTCTCGGATTCAACATCCCCCAGCGCTGGAGCATTGCGCACCTCTACCAGGCAATACTGAACGGCGAGGAGCACGTCAAGAACATCGCGCACATCAACACGCTTGCGGGATATATCCACTATCAGCTGACCGGAAAGCGGCAGGTCGGCGTGGGTGAAGCCTCCGGAATATTCCCGGTTGACGGTATCGCGTACAACGCAGAGTACATCGCAAAGGTAGATGAGAAGCTTGCGGAAAAGGGATTTTCCGGGAAGCTAGCGGAAGTCCTCCCCGGGGTGCTCAACGCCGGCGCAAGGGAAGCCGCACTGACTGCGGAGGGCGCAAAGTTCCTCGACCCGACAGGCGCGCTCCAGCCGGGAGTTCCCGTATGCCCACCCGAGGGCGACGCAGGCACCGGAATGGCGGCGACGAACAGTGTGCTTCCGCGCACGGGCAACGTATCCGCAGGAACCTCCATTTTCGCAATGTTGGTGCTGGACAAGCCGCTCAGGGGCTACTACCCTGAAATCGACGTAGTAACAACCCCGGACGGAGCTCCGGTTGCCATGGTGCACTGCAACAACTGCTCCTCCGAACTGGACGCATGGGTGAAGATTTTCGGCGAATTTGCAGAGCTGAGCGGTCACCCGATCGCAAAGCCTGCACTTTATGACATGCTGTATTACCACGCGCTGACCGGCGACCCGGACTGCGGCGACACCGTTGTCTACAACTTCCTTTCCGGCGAGCCTGTCGCGGGCGCAGAAAACGGCAGACCGATGTACTTCCGCACCCCGGACGGCAAATTCAACCTTGCAAACCTGTTCCGTGCGGAAATTTACTCCACTATGGCGGCGCTGAAACTCGGCATGGATATCCTGTTTGAAAAGGAGCAGGTTTCCGTTGACAAGATAACCGGACACGGCGGTCTGTTCAAGACCAGGGGAGTTGCTCAGCAGTTCCTCGCGGACGGTCTGGGCTGCGCGGTTTCTGTCATGAAGACCGCCGGAGAGGGCGGCGCATGGGGAATGGCGCTGCTGGCGGCTTTCTCCGTATGCGGCGGCGGAAAGTCCCTGCCGGAGTTCCTCGACAGCGAGGTATTCGGCGGCATGGAATCCACGACGCTACAGCCCGAGGAAAATGGCGCGGAGGGATTCCGGAGGTTCATGGAGAACTACAAGCGCGGACTTGCTGCGGAATACGCGGCGGCGAATAACTGAAAGGGAGTTCATACATGTTAGAGAAATTAAAGCAGGAAGTTCTGGAAGCTAATCTTCTGCTTCCGAAATACAACCTTGTAACGTTCACCTGGGGCAATGTTTCCGCCATCGACCGCGAGAGCGGAATGATAGTGATAAAGCCCTCCGGCGTTCCGTATGAGGGAATGACCGCAGAGGACATGGTGGTAGTGGAGCTCACGACGGGTAAGGTCGCAGAGGGCAAGTGGAAGCCCTCCAGCGATACTCCCACTCACCTGGAGCTGTACCGCGCTTTCCCGGCTATCGGCGGCATTGTGCACACTCACAGCCGCTGGGCGACTTCTTTTGCGCAGGCAGGAGTAGGAATCCAGCCGATGGGCACCACCCAGGGCGACTATTTTTACGGCGAGATTCCCTGTACCCGGGCTATGACCCCCGAGGAAATTCACGGCGAGTACGAAAAGGAAACCGGAAAGGTCATAATCGAGACCTTCAACGGCATTGACCCGATGAGTATTCCGACTGTGCTGGTAAAGAGCCACGGTCCGTTCACCTGGGGAAAGGATGCGCACGAAGCGGTGCATAATTCCGTAGTCCTGGAGGAAGTTGCGTTCATGAACTACCATGCGCTGACTATCGCCCCGACCGCCGGAAGAATGCAGCAGGAACTCCTCGACAAGCACTATCTGCGCAAGCATGGCGCGAATGCGTATTACGGGCAGGGCTGAATTCCACTATAAATAGAGATGGGACTGTAAAAAACAAAAGAAAAGGCTGCATCCCGAAAAAAAGGATGCAGCCTTTTTTGTGGTATAGTATCGCCAATTATCGTAATCTATCGCCAAGTGTTACCAAATTACCGTAAAATCAGCGTTTTGAGGGTAGAAACATGGAAAACTGCGTAACTGCGCTGTTTCTGAAAAATCATCAAAATGCAGATTTTTGGTAGAAAAACTGGTAGAATTCTACCGCCGTCAAGGTTGGTAGAAACCCTAAAACAAACGGTAGAAAGCCTGTTGACAAAGCAAACTGAATAATAGACAATAGCGGACGGTGTTTCATAACAGAAGCGCTGTCCGCTATTTTTATGCCTAAAAATTGAATATTGCACATCGCTTCTCATTGAGCCTGTATGAAAACAGGTCGCTGAGGAGCTTTTTTTATTTCAGATGAACTATGTCAAGGAGGTCTTTCTATGCCGAACCCTACTGAAATCAGTCTGCTCAATTACAACTTGGAAGCCAAAGCCTGTAATGAACTGCTGACAGCTATGCTCAATCATTCAGACTTTGACTATGTAACGGTCGATGAGCTTCGCCGTTACAGTGAGCTTTCGCAGTTCACCTTTGATGAACTTCGTACCGCTGTGTATGAGCTTTGCAAGAGAGGTTTCCTCCATGTAGTACTCGGTGACAGGATCGACAAAAATACACTTGACACCGTGTTTTCTTCTTTTGATGAGCTTCAGGAGGAATATCACAACAGGCTCTATGAGCTATTACGGAGAGGAGTGAAAAATCATAGCTAAGTCTATTATCACGCAGGACGGTAATGTTGTCAACTACAACAACCTGCTTGCGATCTATGTCGATGAGGAGCTTGACGATGATGAGAACATCATTGGCTACAATCTTCTCGGCGTGGTCGGTATGAACAAGAATTCCGATGCTATCCTGCTCGGTTTCTTCAATGACGAAAAGTCTGCGATGAACGCTAAGGCGGATATTATCCGCTGGCTCCAGAGTGAAGCGTTTTCCACTTTTGAGATGCCGACCGCAGACGAAGGCGGTGATGCGTAATGCCGTCCGGCTACGAAAGCGGTGCGAAGAAAACCATCGACATTTCGATCAAGGCGGAGAAAATGACCGCCGATGTGCTGAAATCGGCATTGCAGGAGTTTTTGTCGGGCAAGGCAGAGAAAAAGGGACGAATGACCTTCAAGCAGTTCATTCGACTTTTGTGTGCTTTTTCGTGTCTATTTTACCGGGAAGGGGGCACCATCCGGAACTGGCTTAAGGCGTCCGGCATCCAGCCAAAGGAAACCGAGCGGCAGAACCGCATAGAGCGCCGCCAGCGAGATCTGGAGGCGGAAAACAGGGCGCTGCGCAAGCAGCTGGCGCAGAAAGACGAGGTCATCGAGATCCTAAAAAAATCCG